>Ga0310811_10003282_pt1 | contig 20352 bp, 15 predicted proteins | sample YCmetagenome_FD_207642 | JGI IMG/M metagenome (GOLD analysis project Ga0310811, IMG submission 207642) | Soil microbial communities from experimental microcosm in Duke University, North Carolina, United States - YC | ecosystem: Engineered > Artificial ecosystem > Soil microcosm > Unclassified ...
TTGGACACACCAAGAGATCTGCGCTTCATAGGCGCGTTCGCGATTTCGGCCATATCCGGCCTTTGAACTCCCGAACCGCCCTACAGTATGCCATGCTCGCGAATCGCTTTTTCTACAAGCGAAGGGCGGGGACCGGGGCAGAAGCGAAGGTCTCGAGGACGCGAATGGAAATTTGGGGGACGGTGGTTTGAGCCACAGGACGTCACGCGGGGGTGGCTACGGGCGCGAGACCGGGATGATCGATCTCGGTCACGAGCCGCCGCTTTCCGTCGATGGCTCCGAGGCCGCGGTGATCGATCGCCGTCGCGTCTCCGTACAATGGTTTAGCGGCACGATCCTCACCGGACTGTGCGGCGCGGCTCTTATCGGCGGCGCCGTTTTTGCGTCGCTCGACGGCGAAATGACCTTCGCCAAGGTGCCGGAACGCGTCGAGGCAAGCCTGAGGGGCGCATTCGGCGCCAATGATCGAAGCGCCAGCCTGCACAAGAGCGATCGCCTGCCGCCTCCAGGCGAATCGAGTGGCCTGCGCACCATGACCCGCGTTTCGACCGTTACCCGCGTCGGCAATCGCGACGTGATCCGGGTCCGGCCGTTCATCCGCATTTCCGGCAACCTGCTGCTGACGACCAGCGATCTCACCGCCAAGATCCCGCCATTCAACGCGCAGCGCCTGCTGACCGATAGCGACGATACGCCCTCCGCGTCGGACGATCCGAACGCCGCTGATGCGGCCGCGCCCGATGCCGAGGTGTCGTTCGTCACCAAGGATCTCTCGCCGATCCTGCCCAAAGCCAAGATTGCAGCTACCGTCGGCATCGATGATGTCATGATGCGGGTGCGCGAAGCTGCCAACTGGCACGGCAATAACGCTGGCGTGCGCTACGCTGCACTTGCCAATGCGGCAGCCGATGTCACAGGCTCGCAGTCCGATGTGAAAATGGCTTACGCCGCCGAAGGCCCGGCTTCGGATCCCTATGCGGGCTTTGAAACGCGGGTGGTGCCGGAAAACGTCACCCTGCTGCCGAAGACCAAGGACCAGGTCACCGGCGGCGAACCGGACGGTGAACGCACGCATATGGTCAAGAAGGGCGAGACCGTGATCTCGATCCTGCACGACCAGGGCGCCACACCTGATGATGCCAAGGCAATTGCCGCGATGCTCGGTGCGCATGGCCGCGACGGCGGCCTCAAGGAGGGCGAGAAGCTGCGGATCCTGATGGAGCCCGCCGGGCCCGGCCAGAACCAGCCGCTGCGGCCGTACCGCGTGATCGTCGCCAACGACACCTCCGTCGAGGCGGTCGCGGCGCTGTCCGACATGGGCAAGTTTGTCGCCGTCGACGTGCAAAGCATGAACACGACGACCGATACCGCCGATAACAGCACCACCAGCAGCGACGACAACGACGATGATGACGGCAGCGGGGTGCGGCTCTATCAGAGCATCTACGAGACCGCGCTGCGCAACAAGGTGCCGCAGAGCGTGATCGATGCGATGATCCGCATCTACTCCTATGACGTCGATTTCCAGCGCAAGGTGCAGCCCGGCGACTCCTTCGACGTGTTTTATGCCGGCGAAGACGAAGGCTCGTCCGCCGCCAACAAGGATGAGGTGCTGTACGCCTCGCTGACCGTCGGCGGCGAGACCAAGAAATATTACCGGTTCCAGACCCCCGACGATTCCGTGGTCGACTACTATGACGACGCCGGCAAGAGCGCGAAGAAGTTCCTGGTCCGCAAACCCGTCAACAGCGCGATCATGCGATCCGGCTTCGGCGCCCGCCGCCATCCGATCCTGGGCTACGTCAAGATGCACACCGGGGTCGACTGGGCCACCGCTTACGGAACACCGATTTTCGCCGCCGGCGATGGCGTGGTCGAAGTAGCGGGCTGGGAAGGCGGCTACGGAAAATACGTCAAGCTGAAGCACAATAACGGTTACGAGACGGCCTACGGCCATATGTCGGCCTTCGCCAAGGGCCTTGAAGTCGGCAAACGGGTTCACCAGGGCCAGGTGATCGGCTTTGTCGGCTCAACGGGCGAATCCACCGGCGCTCACGTCCACTACGAAATCCTCGTCAACGGCCGCTTTGTCGACCCGATGCGTGTGAAGCTGCCGCGTGGTCGCTCGCTCGAGGGATCGATCCTGACCAGCTTCGAAAAGGAACGCGATAGCATCGACGCCATGATGGCTACCCGCAACGGCGCACGGATCGCGGACGCCGCAGGCGGACCTATCCGGCTCCAGCAGGTCAGCAGCAGCCACTGAAACCGAACTGCCCGGATACGCCGCCGTATCCGGGCAGTTCGAACTTGATGACGACGCCTAATTCAGCTTTCGCTTCGGCGCCGGGGTCTCGAACTGGGCAATCTCGGCCGTCTGCGCCGGCCTGCCGTTGAAGGTCAGCACATTGCCCTTCGCCGAGATCGCAACCTGATCACCGTCTTTCACATCGCCGGCAAGAATCATCTCGGCCAGCGGATCCTGCACGTTGCGCTGGATCACCCGCTTCAGGGGCCGCGCGCCATAGGCCGGGTCCCATCCCTTGTCGGCGAGCCAGTCACGCGCGGCAGCATCGAGCGTGAGCGCGATCTTGCGGTCTTCCAACAAGTGCTGCAGGCGGGAGAACTGGATCTCGACGATCCGGCCCATCTCGCTCTTCTGCAAACGATGGAACAGGATGATCTCGTCGACGCGATTCAGGAACTCGGGCCGGAAGTGCGCACGCACCGTGGCCATCACCTGCTCGCGCACGGCTGAAGTATCCTCGCCCTCCGGCTGATTGACCAGGAACTCCGAACCGAGGTTCGAGGTCATGATGATCAGCGTGTTGCGGAAGTCGACGGTGCGGCCCTGACCATCGGTCAGGCGGCCGTCGTCAAGCACCTGCAAGAGCACGTTGAAGACATCCGGATGCGCCTTCTCGATCTCGTCGAACAGCACCACCTGGTACGGCCTGCGCCGCACCGCCTCGGTGAGCGCCCCGCCCTCGTCATAGCCGACATAGCCCGGAGGCGCCCCGATCAGCCGCGACACCGAGTGCTTCTCCATGTATTCGGACATGTCGAGGCGGACCATCGCGGTCTCGTCGTTGAACAGATATGCCGCGAGCGCCTTGGTCAGCTCGGTCTTGCCGACGCCGGTGGGACCCAAGAACATGAACGAGCCGATCGGCCGGTTCGGATCCTGCAAGCCCGCCCGCGAGCGGCGCACGGCGGTCGCCACCGCACGCACGGCTTCGGCCTGGCCGACGACGCGCTTGCCGAGCGCATCCTCCATCTTCAGGAGCTTGTCTTTCTCACCCTCGAGCATCTTGTCGACGGGCACGCCGGTCCAGCGCGACACCACCTGCGCGATGTTGTTGGCGGAGACGGCCTCCTGCATCACCTCGCCGGCGTTTTCGCTGGCCTCGATCTCGGCGAGCTGCTTCTCCAGGGTCGGGATCTTGCCGTAGGCGAGTTCGCCGGCCTTCTGGAATTCGCCGCGACGCTGCGCATTGGCGAGTTCGACGCGCAAGGCATCGAGCTCGCTCTTGATCTTCTGCGCATTGGACAGCTTGTTCTTCTCGGCGCTCCAGCGCGCAGTCAACCCGGCGGATTTCTCCTCGAGATCGGCAAGCTCCTTCTCAAGCGTCTTCAAACGGCTCTTGGAGCCGGCATCGCTTTCCTTCTTGAGCGCCTCCTGCTCGATCTTGAGCCGGATGATTTCGCGGTCGAGCGAATCCAGCTCTTCCGGCTTGGAGTCGACCTGCATCTTCAGCCGCGCCGCGGCCTCATCGACAAGGTCAATCGCCTTGTCGGGCAGGAAGCGGTCGGTGATATAGCGGTTGGACAGCGTCGCCGCGGCCACCAGCGCGGAATCGGTGATCCGCACGCCGTGATGCTGCTCGTACTTGTCCTTCAGGCCGCGCAGGATCGAGATCGTATCCTCGACCGTGGGCTCGCTGACGAAGATCGGCTGGAAACGCCGCGCCAGCGCCGCGTCCTTTTCGACGTGCTTCTGGTATTCATCGAGCGTGGTGGCGCCGATGCAGTGCAATTCGCCGCGTGCCAGCGCGGGCTTGAGCAGGTTGGACGCGTCCATCGCGCCGTCCGCCTTGCCGGCGCCGATCAGCGTGTGCATCTCGTCGATGAAGAGGACGATATTGCCTTCGGCCGCCGTGACTTCCTGCAGCACGGCCTTCAGCCGCTCCTCGAACTCGCCACGGTACTTGGCACCTGCGATCAGTGCGCCGAGATCAAGCGACAACAGCTTCTTGTCTTTCAGGCTTTCCGGCACGTCGCCATTGACGATGCGCAACGCCAGCCCCTCGACGATCGCGGTCTTGCCGACGCCGGGCTCACCGATCAGCACGGGATTGTTCTTGGTGCGGCGTGACAGCACCTGGATGGTGCGGCGGATTTCCTCATCGCGCCCGATCACGGGATCGAGCTTGCCGTCGCGCGCCGCCTGGGTCAGATCGCGGGCATATTTCTTCAGCGCGTCATAGGCGTTTTCGGCCGTGGCGGAATCAGCCGTGCGGCCCTTGCGCAGAGCTTCGATCGCGGCGTTCAGATTCTGCGGGGTGACGCCACCCTTGCGCAGGATGCTGGCGGCCTCGCCGTCCTTGTCCAGGGTCAGCCCGAGCAGCAGCCGTTCGACCGTGACAAAGCTGTCGCCGGCCTTGTCGGCGGCCTTTTCGGCGGCGTCAAAAGCACGCGCCAGATCGGGCGACAGATAGATCTGCCCGGCACCGCTTCCGGAAACCTTGGGGAGTTTGTTGAGCGCCTCCTCGGTCGTTTTGAGGATCGCGCGCGAATTGCCCCCGGCGCGGTCGATCAGACCGCCGGCAAGGCCTTCGCTGTCATCCAGCAGCACCTTCAGCACATGCAGCGATGAAAACTGCTGGTGGCCGTCACGCATCGCCAGCGATTGCGCAGACTGGATGAAACCGCGCGCACGCTCGGTGTATTTCTCAATATTCATATCGCTATTCCCTCAGCCTACAGCCCCGCCCATCAAGGCACGGCGGCTGCATCTTCATTGGGTTTCCGCTGGCCGCATTGACGTTCCTCAACCGGCAGCGGTCGTCACCGACGGTCCCGCCGGCTTGGGGCAAATGTGGGAACAGGCCTTCCAAAACGGAAGAGGGAACTTCACAAATTCGTGCGTTGGCGCTGTGCCTTCGTTTTGGCTGGAAAGACGTCCATGGCCGGGACAAGCCCGGCCATGGACGAGGCGGAAAAACGAGGAGCAAAGCCCCTTTGCGATCTTCTCCCTTGCAGAGTCCGAACGCCATTCATGTCAGCGAAGCCATCCGGCCCGCCTAACCCGTCGGCATCACGTAGGCGTAGATCCGGCCGCGCGAGATCGAGGCCTCGGCGACCCGGTGTCCATAGTTGCCGGAGATCACGATCGGATTGCCCTTCCTGTCGATGCCGCTGACGATGCCGACATGGCCGCCGCCACGGCGTGCCATCACGGCGATGGCGCCGACCCGCGGTCCGGGGACGCGCCGGCCATAGCTTGCGAACGATCGCGCGGCGTCGGAGCCGGTGCCGCGATAACCGGCCTGGTGCAGGACCATGTTCATGAAGCGCGCGCACCAAAGTGTACGGCGACCGGTTGGGTTACCGTCGCCGATGTAACGGCGGGCGTCGGCGAGGACCTTCAGAAAACCGAATCCATCAGAGAAGCCCGAGCTCGCTCCGATGTCGTGCTGGATCAGACTGCCATTGTCATCGGCAAGAGTCCCCGCGCGCAGTTGCGCGACGTCGGCGTCCCGGCGCGATCGGCGGGCGAAGTGCCGGCCATCCCGATCACGACGATAGGCAAAACGCCGCCGCGCCCCGTGCCGGCGCGCATCGTGCGCGTGACCGTGGCGCTCGAAGCGATGACGGGATTTTGCGGAAACCGGAGAAGCGGACATGACCATTGCCGCCGAACACAACACTGCCGCCACGACACCGAAAGACGCAACGCGAAGCGGCCGGCGAAACACACGTAACTGAAGAAGCATACTCTCTTTACCCTAGCCTCTAGTACCACCCCCGTCCCCATCGGCTGCCCGCGTCTTCACTGAAAGATGCGTGTGGGCGGCCGACATCGCCGGGTCGTAAAGGGTCGCCGTATGGCGATAGCGTGACGCGATGCGGCGACGCGGAAACGCTTTCGGGGTGATTCCACGGTGGTTTGGCGGCGGAAAAGAATTGATCCGGCCGCATTGCAGCCGCGACCATTAATTGCGATTTTCGTAAGCGCCAAAAGCAAGAGCAAAGGAAACGAGAGATGCCCTACGCCGTCGCCAGCGACAATGTCCGGATCTATTTCGAAGAAGCGGGAAGCGGAACGCCGATCATTTTCCTGCACGAATTCGCGGCCGACTACACCAATTGGGAGCCGCAGATGCGCTACTTCTCGCGCGGCCACCGCTGCATCGCCTATTCGGCGCGGGGCTATACGCCATCCGACGTGCCTGATGCCGCCGATCTCTATACCTACAAGCACTTCTATACCGATGCGCTTGCCGTCCTCGACCACCTCCGAATCGAGAAGGCTCACCTCGTCGGGCTGTCGATGGGCTCCTATTCGTCGCTGCAGATCGGCATGAATGCCCCTCACCGCGCCCTGTCGATGACACTGGCCGGTGTCGGCTCGGGATCGAGCCTGGAAAATCTCGACGCCTTCCGCGAGCAGTGCCAAGCCACGGCCGAGCAATTCGAAACCATCGGCTCCGCCGAAGTCGCAAAAGTCACGCGCGAGGCGCCGGGCCGGATTCCATTCCTTGTGAAGGATCCACGCGGACACGCCGATTTCTACGCGGCGCTCGCCCGGCACGACGCCAGGGGCTCCGCCAACACCATGCGCGGCTTCCAGGGTGGCCGCCCATCGATCTACACCATGACGGAAGCGATCCAGAAGGTGCCGACGCCGGCGTTGATCATCTGCGGGGACGAGGACGATGCCTGCGTCGAACCCAGCCTGTTCCTGAAGAAGCATCTGCCGGCGGCCGGGCTGACCTTCTTCCCGAAATCGGGCCATGTGCTCAATCTCGAAGAGCCGGCACTGTTCAATGAAATGGTCGAGCGGTTCATCACGCTCACCGAAGCCGGACGCTGGCCGGTGCGCGACCCGAGGTCGATACTGGCTTGATCGTCGCCGTCGCGACATGTTCATTTCAGGTCAGGGTCCCCTGGAATTTGCATCCGCGATCTCGCGCAATCCGGGACCTTCTGCGGAAGCAAACCTGGATTGCTTCGTCGCCTTGCCCGCTTGCGCAAACGCTTCGCGTTTGTCGCAGGCAATGGCAGGCACAACTCTATCTTTCCGCGGCGCGGATCGCCCGGGTTGTGCATGAGCGTCGGCCCTAAAATCAAGGGCGCAGGAAGTGCCGGGTGCCCGTTGCACCCGCGGCCTCGCGTGGTGAAAAAAACACGCGAGTTAGTCACCACAGGTTCACCGGGTCACCCGGCACTCCCTGCGCGATGGTTTTAACGGTTTCCTTCGCGCTCTCCCCAGTGACCGGGCTTTCTTGCCACTGTCGCCCGTGTGATGCGAAAGCATCATCACGAACTTGACGCCAGCGCCGGGGCGTCAGGACCACACGACTTCGCCGTCCGCAAGCCTCGTCGCTCGTCCGCGTGGCACTGCCGCGCGCCGACGCTGCCGCGTCCACCGCATCCCAAACCCCACGTCCGTGACGATCGCGAAACGTCCCTCGATCGGGAACGGGATGGCGCGGGATAAGCCAGTGATTTGCGTCAAATGGAAAGAGAGATATTTTTGAAAACGGGGCTGGACACGCGAGCTCCGAAACAGCCCGTCGGGCAAATCGGAAGGGCGTCCTCCGCCGATCAAGCAGGAAAGTCGGACAAGCTCGTCATTGCCTCCCGACAGACGCAAAGCGTTTGCGCAAGGGAGCGAAAGCGACGAAGCGATCCCGACTGGATCTGGCGGAGAAAGCCTGGATTGCTTCGCTTACGCTCGCAATGACGCTGAAGGTTCGTGCACGATCTCGGCGCTTGGCGATAACTCAAGGTTAGTCTGCTATTCTCTCTTAAACGGACATTCGCCGGCGTCTTCTGCATGTCTGCGATGGGCCAACAACGGACAGCCGATACTCGCGAGGCTTTTCGGCATCTTCGGCTCGGGGCCAGAATGGACGTTTGGCTCTACTGGGCCGTCCGCGTCGGACTGGCTGATTTGAGCCAAATCAAGGTAGAACTTCAGGCCGGCCATATTCTTTGTTTGCCGACGTTGCGATGCAAAGTGGTTGCGGAAGTGTGCCCGTCCTTGCGCTGGATTGCGATATTGCAGGGAGATCGTCATGGATCCGCGCAATCGCGTTGTTCAAGTCAGCCGTTTCGGTGATCCGGAGAGGCTGGAGGTGGTCGACGCTCCCCTGCCGACCACCGGCCGGGACGAGGTGCGGGTGCGTGTACTCGCGTCGAGCCTCAACTACACCGAGGTGTTGATCAGGCGTCATCTATACCCGCAAACGATGCGCCTCCGGCCGCCGTTCGTAATGGGTTACGATGTGGTCGGAGAAATCGATCAACTCGGCGAGGGCGTGCGCGACTTTCAGATTGGCGACCGCGTGGCCGACATGACGGTGGTCGGGTCAAATGCCGACTATCGCACGCTGCGGGCGAACGACGTGGCCCGCGTGCCGGCAGGCGTAGACGCGGCGGAGGCGGCCACGCTGATCTTGAGCTGGACGACTGCGTACCAGCTTCTGCACCGCGCCGCCCGGGTCCAGCGAGGCCAGTGCGTGCTCGTGCACGGCGCTGCCGGCGCCGTCGGCCAGGCGCTGCTCGTCCTCGGGAGACTGGCCGGCCTCGAGCTGTGGGGCACCGCGCGCGGCGAACACATGGCGCTCGTCCGAGAGCTGGGGGCAACACCAATCGATTACAAGCATGAGGACTTCACGCGGGTTCTGCCGGGCGGGTTCGACGTCATCGTCGACGGCGTTGGCGAAGACGGCTATCGCCGCTCATACGCGGCGCTCAAGCCAGGCGGTCAGCTCTGTGCCATCGGCTTCTCGGCGAGCGTGCAGGCACAGCGTCGCATGCTTCCTATCATGATGGAGATCGCGCGCCTTTACCTGTGGAGATTGTTGCCGGGCGGCAAGCGGGCCCGCTTTTACTCGGTAAATGCTATGCGAGCGCGCCATCCCACCTGGTTCAAGCAGGACTTGGAGCGGCTGTTCGGGCTTTTGGCAACTGGTGCCATCCGGCCGCGCGTCGCCGAGCGAATTTCCTTCGACGAGGTCGCCGATGCTCACCGCCGCCTCGAGGCTGGCGGCCTCGAGGGCAAGCTCGTGCTGTGCCCGGATCGCCCGTCGCGACACAACCGGCGCGCCGCTTGACACGGCGCGCGGCTTTTAGGATCGATCCACACTTTCAGCCGGCATTAGAATTAATGCACTCCACTTCCGCCTTGGGTCAATCGCTTCGGTTTAACGATGCGCCGATCACTTCCGGCTTTCCCCCCATGAACAGACATCGTCAGGCCCGGGCTGACTGGTCCGTTTCGGGCCACAAGCCGACGCGAAACCGGGCCGAAGTGAAGGAGAATCAAAGCGAATGTGTAGAATGGACATGTAGAATGACGATGTACGGGCGAACGGATGCCGCGTTGTTAGCGCCAGATTGGAACGACGAACGGTGTGGACTAAGATCAGTGACGGTTCGATCGTCGATCAAAACGGCAAAGTCATCTTTTTCAGCACCCGACGTTTCATCGACGACATCTGCATCGGGAACTGCTGCTTCATGCGGAGCAAGCCCGACGAAAGGCCGTTCAACGACGAGCATGTGTTCCCGGAATGGCACTCCGGCCTGCTTGGAAACCATACTGGCTCCGATGTGCCTCATCGGCGATGACAACGATGTTGCTCCTATTAGACAGCACCGGGTAGGCAGTCTCGCCGGCGGCGGGGGAGAATTTCTGAATAGTAGTGCGGATCACGCCGCCGGGCGCACGGGTGCCGCGGCTTGATCGTTGGTCGCCAAAGTGAATTGCACGGTGATGCCTGGCCCGGCGTTCGGGGTGGCCCATATGCGTCCCCCGTGAGCTTCGACAATCGAACGGCAGATCGATAGCCCCATGCCCAAGCCGCCGGGCTTGGTGGTGTAGAATGAGTCGAACAGGCGTTCAAAACACTCCGGCTTCAGTCCCGGGCCAGAATCCTGCACGGCGACGAGCACTCTGTCCGATGCATCTTTCCCAGTGCTGATTAGCAACCGGCGCGACCCTTCGCTGACACCGCTCATCGCTTGGACGGCGTTGATGATCAAGTTAACGATCACTTGCTGCAGCTGGACTCGATCTCCTTGAATGAGCGGCAAGTCCTCCGCGAGTTGCGTCTGCACCGAGACATTGTTTTTCATCACTTCACCACGGGTCAGGGCAATGACCTCACCGATCGCGTCGTTGACCTCCAAGGCATCCTTCCGCGGGGGCTCCTTCTTAATGAGAGTACGGATGCGGCCGATGATCTCGGCCGCACGCATTCCGCTCTCGACAGAACGACCAAGCGCCTGCCGGGCCTTGTCCAGATCTGGCGGCTCGGCACCCAGCCAGCGCAAGGCGGCCCCGGCATTGTTCATTCCCGCCCCGAGCGGCTGCATGACTTCATGTGAAATCGAGGCCGCCAGCTCGCCCAACTCGGTGACCCGGTGGAGATGGGCAAGATCCGCCCGCGTCTGACGCAGGGCCTCGTCGGCGCGCTTGCGCTTGGACACGGAGGCGAACAGGGCGGCCAGATCTGCAAGCACGAAACCGGCGATCGCCAGCGCCAGGGGGGTCCGATCGAGGGTCGCGAGCTCGTGGGCGTCCATCGTCGTGGCGTGAGCGGTACAGATGGCCGCCCGCATCCCAGTGTAGTGCATGCCTGAAATGGCGATGCCCATAACGATGGCGGCGGCGAGCTTCTGCCCGGGCTCCCTGGTTCCGAACGCCAGCCACAACGCCACCGTCGCCGCGCCGACCGCTACGATCACGGAGAGCGCGAGCCACAGGGGGTCGTAGCTCAATTCGACGGGCCCCCGCATGGCCGCCATGCCGGTGTAGTGCATGGCGAGAATGCCGAACCCCATGAAGACGCCGCTGAGGAGGAGGCGGAGGCGCCATGCGCCTGGGCGACTGATGGCGTAGAAGCAGCCGCTCGTGCCGAGGATCGCCAGCAGGAGGGAAAGGACAGTCAAGCCGACATCGTAGGACACCGGCGTCGGCAGCATGAAGGCGAGCATGGCGACGAAGTGCATCGACCATATGCCGGCTCCCATGGTGAGCGCGGCCGCCGCCAGCCAGATGGGGTGCGTGGGTCCTTGGGCCAGCGCGACGCGTCCGCCGAGATCCAGGGCCGTGTAAGACGCGAAGCCAGCAACCAGGATGGAAAGGGCAACGAGATACGGATCGTATGTTGCGGTAACGACCATCGGGACCGTCTCCATTTCAGAGAAGAGACGAGCAGGGCGTCATCCGAGGCGTGGCAACCAACATTCCTAGGATGCCGGGTTAAACGATTGCGCTGCGCAAGGATGTTGTCAAGGCCCGATGAGGCATCACAAGCCGCCAGAACTGCACGCAGCAGTGGCTGGACGATCGAAGCCCGCGTTCGGGTGGCGCTCGGCTGTGCTCGGATAATGAATACGCACCTTCGTCTGTCGGATGGCACTCGGCTCCTTATGCCGAGAATGCGAACGCGACCGCAGGCCGTCGATCCGACGCAGGATCTTGGCGCACAGAATGTGCGGGCTGCCACGTCTGGCCGGTGCAGACGTATCATCGGCAATCGATGTTGAAGACGATTGCGCCGCCCTTGGCGCTTGAAGGAGGCTGCGGAGCGACGTCATCGCGCAGGCTCTGCTATACTTCGAGCATGATCTGGCGAACGGCAGTATCGAAGACCGGCGGGGGGATCGTCATTTGGTTCGACCCCAAGCATGACTACGACTTCATTAAACCAGACGACGGCGGCCCTGATGTGTTCGTGCGCCCCTTTGTTAGAGCAGCAACTTTCGACACGGAGGAGCGTGTTGAATACACGCTTGTGACATCAGGCGAACCGGCCGGGACAGAGGCTTTTATCCGAAACAAGCGATAGATACTGAATCTAAGCTCGCGTGATCAAAGACATGGAAATTCAGGCAAACGGATCGAGAAACCTCCGAACCTTTCCCGCTCAGATGCCGATCGAATGTCGGTTGAGGGTCAAACGGCGACATTCACGCCTAGCCAGCGCACGTCCGCTTTACCCTAAAAAGCTGATGACCGGACGAACGTCCGACATGTCCGAGACAGGCCAAATGCCGACTGCGCCGATTCCAGCATCCGGTCGATCTCTGCGCGCAACCGGCCGATAACCGCCATTTGCGACGTTGGCAGCTGAAGGCTGGTTATTCTCGCAAGTGAATGAAGATGCGGTCTCATTGGCCACCACAATCAGCGCGAGGTGCGCGCCAACTCGTCTCGTGCAGCGCGCAACGCCTCGCGCTCGGTCATGTCGCGCAACTTCCCTCCTCCCTTTGTAATCCACTTCATACAGGCAGCGAAGTCCGGTATGATTTTCTGAGGAGCCCCAAGTAGGAGGCCGGGATGCCAACATCATCTCACCTTTTGCGATGGTCGACCGAGATGCTGCCAGAGCGTGCGCGGTTCTCCACGCTCCGTGAGGAGTTCGCGCGGCAGAACCTCGCGCTGGATGTGATAGATCACAGCGGCGGCCGCCCACGCATCGACGTGACCTACCTGGCGCTGGGCACGGTTGGCGTTTGTAGCCTTGTCACGACACCGGCGGAATTCATCCGTGACAAACACCATCTCAAAAATGCTCGTGACCATTTCGGACTGAACATCATCAGGACCGGACCGGTCCAATTTGCAAATGCCGGCCAGGAACATGTCTATGCCGCCGGCTCCGCCTGTTTGATCGACCGGGGAAGGCCGCTGCGCGTATGGGGGCCGCGTGGCGGCAGCGTCAGATACGTGACCGTGCAGGCTGTGGCCCTTAGGTCTCTGGTTGCGAATCCGGAAGATCTCTCAGGATATGCGGTGCGTCCGGGACCGGCGCTCAGACTCCTCGACGGCTACCTGCGATCGCTCGCATCCCTTGGAGAACCCCGGTCATCGGAACTGGCCTCCACTATCGGCGTACATCTCCTCGATCTCGTGGCCGCGACGCTCGGGCCGACCGCCGAAGCCGCAAACATCATTGCGGAGCGTGGTGTGAAGACAGCCAGGCTGCAGGCGATCCTGGCGGAGGTCGCGCGACGCTTCAGCGATCCCAATTTCGATCTGGACAATGTCGCCGGGGCGCTTGGTATGTCGCGGCGATACGTGCAAAAGCTGTTCGAGGGGACCGGAAAGTCGTTCACCGAGCACCTTGGAGGATGCAGGCTTGAGCGCGCCTTCGCAATGTTGACCGACCCGCGCCATCTGCATTTGGCGATCATCGATATCGCGTTTGCGGTCGGCTTTGGTGATGTTTCCCATTTCAATCGCATGTTCCGGCGGCGCTTCGGCGAGACGCCATCAGGCGTGCGCGCCGCAGCGACCATGCGGGAGCCGAAGCGATTTTGCGACTCCGCGCAATGACGCCAGGCGAAGCATCGCGGAAGGTGGCGTCAGCGCGCGACAGGCGCATCGCGGTGCTTCGCGATCGTTCAAAATTTGTCGCCAACCCCTCCTGCACCGACATTTGTCGGCGGCTTCCGCATGCCCTCGATGGGGCGAGATGCGCGGGGATCGCGGCTAAAGCCGAAACCAGGGGACCGTGAGATAAGCGCATGCGATCATCGCCAATGGCGGAACGAGCGCGACACACCATGCCCAGACCCAGGACAGGCGAGCCGGCAGAAGCGCGGCAAGCAGGCCGGCGACGAGCGCACTGATCGCAGCGGAAGCGGTCCATCCGTACCAGTACATCTCGGGGGCAAGGAAATCCAAGACGGGATCGGCAACGTCCCGGGAGCGATGCAGGCCGGGAAGGACGATGCCCTGCGCGGGATAAACGGTAAACAGCGGGAGCCCGCGCGCATGTGCGATGGCGTAGAAGAGCGCGAAGGCCGCCCCATAGGCAAAGACGAACCGGCGAAACGTCGAATGAGACATCAGGATCCGAAGCCTCCGATATCGTTCATGACGTGACCAACGAGGAAGGCCCACCAGACGGCGAACGCAAGGAGCAAGGTCAGGACAATGCGTATCTGATGGCTGCGGCCATCGACCGGCTGCCGCCAGCAAGACCAGTACGCGGGCAACACGCCCAGGCCGATGGCGGTGAAATCCTCCTTGAGATCAAAGAAACCCAGCGCGTGCCAATGGTGATCGCGTTCCAGGTTTGGCTGAACATCGACCTTGAAATACAGGTAGACGGCCGCGCCCAGCAGCCAGGCGATCACATAGAGAACGACGATGGCATTGGTGAAGCCCGCGCCTCGCACCGCGCGAAACCGGGCGAAGAACGAATACGGCTTGGCCTTGGGCGGCACGCATGTCGCCAACGCCTGATGCGTGATCGCACCCAGCAGGGCCACCGTGACCAGGCCGTGCAGAATGAGAAATATTGTCGCCACGGGCCACCAACCGACGTTCTATGAGAACAGTGCCTCGGATGCGAACGGCTCGGCCGAGCCGGGCCGGTAACGTGTCAGGTTGAATTTCGCTTCTTCGCCCGGTGCGACATCGACCAGGACGTAGTTGTATTCTTCCTGCGGCGGCTTGCCCTTCCAGTAGAGGTCCGGTGGATAGTCGCTGGGCACCTTGATGCTGGTGCGGCCGGGAAGGATCGGATCTTGCTCCGCCCCGCCTCCACCAAGAACCAGGTATTTCACGCCATCGACGTCGTAGATCTCGGTCGTGTGCACGTGTCCGTTGAAGACGACGAGATCGAGGTCCCTGGCATAGGCCGCGATAGTCTTGTGGGGATTGTCAGGCTCCGGAATCGGACCAAGGCCGGCGCGACAGAAAACCGGATAATGGAAGGTGATGAACGCCTTTTTAATTCCCTTGGCCTTGGCGTCGTCCAGCCATTGCTGCAATTGCACCATCTGCTCGGCGTATTTCGGCCGGTCCGCGTCCCAGAGCGACGGCGAGCGGTAGTCATATTTCCCGCTCCACAAGAAAATGAATCTGACGTCCCGGAAGTCGAATTTGTAGATCAGGCGCTCCGGTGTGACGCCGAAATTCTTCAGATAAGGCACTGCATCGAGCGTCCCCTCAATTTTTGGATCACCCCATACTTCGTGATTGCCCACCGAGATGAACCACCGTCCCTCGAGGCCTGCGGCGCGCATCTCGGCGTCCGGCGCCGGCAATAGCTTGAGCATGGTGTCATTGACGCGTTTCCAGTACGGACTGTCGCTGATGGAGCGGCCCTGATTGCCCCACCAGACGACGTCGCCGCTGTTGACGACAAATTTGGCGCGCCCGGCCTGCACGTGCTGTACGATCTCACGAGCGACCCAATCTCCGCCCTGTATCTGGAACATTTCCCGGTGCACGCCGGGAAGCAGTTTGACGTCCTCGACAGTCGCACGCGTCACCCACCCCTGGTCCACCGACAACGTCATCACTTCGCTCCGCGACATGAACGGCATGATGACTTGCCTAAGCTCCTTGGTCGTGGGGTCGAAGATCATTTTCACATCACGCTTCACCACCGCTTCCGCGACCTTTTCCGGCATGACCAGGCCGAACATCTCAACGAAGAGCCCGGTGAGATCGGTACGGCCTTCCTTGACCGGCAGGTACATCATGGGTCGCGAGTCGCCGCAGACCGCAAAAGAAAATCCGGAATTTGTCTGTTGCGCTGCCGCGTCCTCAACCACCGGAGGCGAGGACAGCATGGGAAGCGTCGCGAGGCCCGAGAGCAAGGCTCTCCGGTTCAATTCACCGCTTCGATGCGCCGATCCGGAGACAGGCTGCCCGCTCATCCGACTGCTCCATCCTTCCCGCGAGGGAGTTCGTGCAGTCGAGCGTACGCGAACGGTGTTCGCGAGATATGCGACTTCGGCAGATCAAGACCGTTTTCGAGCGACGCGGAAGCCGGGTCGCGCGAAGAAAACGCGTCAAAACAGAAAGCCTGAACCCGGTTCTGATTTCATCAGAACCGAAATCACACGGGGCGGCCTCGCGCTTTCATCAAGCAAGCGAAGCGTGGTCCTAACGGACGATGTCTCGCGCCTTGGCACGATCGAAATCCTTTTCCCAGAGCGCGACGACGATCGTGCCGAGGCTGTTGCCGATCACGTTGATGAGCGCGCGTGGCGGATTTACGAAGCGGTCCACTCCCAGCAGCAGGACGATGCCGGCGAGCGGGATCGTGTTCATGGTCGCGAGCGTCGCGGCCAATGTGACGAAGCCTGCACCGGCGACCCCAGCCGAGCCTTTGGAGGTGAGCATCAGCACCAGCAGGATGATGAATTCCTGCGTATAGGTGAGCGGGGTATTCGTGGCCTGTGCGATGAACAGGGCGGCCAGCGAAAGATAGATCGCGGTGCCGTCGGCGTTGAACGTGATGCCGGCCGGAACGACAAGCCCGACGACGGAGCGCGGGCACCCGATTGCCTCGAGCTTCTCCATGACCTGAGGCAGGACCGCTTCCGACGACGATGTGCTGAACACGACTAGCAGTTCCTCACGCAGATAACGGAGCAGCGGAAACAAGCGGACGCCGGCGGCCCGCGCGACGAGACCGAGCACGACAATGATGAACAACGCGGATGCCACATAGCAGCAGATCACGAACTCGCCGAGCGCGACGACGCTGCCGAGACCGTATTTTCCGATCGTGAAGGCCATGCCGCCGAACGCCGCGAGCGGCGCGAGGTACATCACGACACGCACGACACCGAACAGCGCGACCATGAGCTGATCGAAGATGCTCAGGAGCGGCTGCACTTTCTGCTGCAGCTGCGACAGAACGACGCCGAACAGCACGGCGAAAAGGATGATCTGCAGCATATTGTTCTGCGCGAAAGCCTGGGTGATGCTCGCGGGGATGAGGTTGAGCAGGAAGCCTTGCAGCGTCATTTGCTGCGCCGAATGCGCATAGCCCGCCACCAGATCCGCATTCAGCGAGTGCGGATCGACATTCATGCCAACGCCCGGCTTCACGATCTGCGCCATCAGCACCCCGATGGCGAGCGAAATCGTCGACAGGACCTCGAAATAGATGATGGCCTTGACGCCGACGCGTCCGACCTCGCGCAGATTGCCCATGCGCGCGATTCCGACGACGACGGTGAGGAAGATGACCGGCGCGAGAAGCATCCGGATCAGCTTGACGAAGCCCTCGGCGAGGACCGCGGTTTCCGCCGCGGCATGGGGAGCAACGATGCCGAACGTGATGCCGAGGATCGCGCCGATGAGAACCTGCAGCCAGAGCGGACCGAGGATGGGTTTGCGCGCCACCGCGCTTTCAATTGTAGTCGCCGACATGGCGCTTCCTTTTTGATCGGGTATTTTTATGATCGGATACGAGGGCCAGGCGCCGCGGGATGCGGCGCCTGGATTCGGCTCAGGCGCTGAGCTCGGACATCACTTTGTAGAGGTCGGCCTTGCCTTCGAAGCCGATGCCGGGCAGCGGCGGCAGCGTGACGTGCCCATTCTCCACGCGGACGCTGTCGGGGAAACCGCCGAAGGGCTGGAACAGGTCGGGGTAGGATTCATTGCCGCCGAGACCGAGTCCGGCGGCAATGGCGAGCGACATCTGATGTCCGCCATGCGGGATGCAGCGCGACGCCGACCAACCGTAGGAATCGAGCATCTGCAGCGTGCGGAGATATTCGACGAGCCCATAGCTCAGCGCGCAGTCGAACTGCAGCCAGTCGATGTCCTTGCGCATGCCGCCGTAGCGGATCAGGTTGCGCGCATCCTGATGGCTGAACAGGTTCTCGCCGGTCGCCATCGGCTTGGCGTAGTGCTGGGCGAGTTCGGCCTGCAACTCGTAATCGAGGGGATCGCCGGCCTCTTCGTACCAGAACAGATCGTAGGCGGAGAGCGCCTTGGCATAGTCGATGGCGGTCCTGGTGTCGAACCGGCCGTTGGCGTCGACCGCCAGCCGGCAGCCGGCGGGCAGCATGCCCAGCACCGCTTCGATACGGCCAAGATCGTCCTTCAGCGGCACGCCGCCGATCTTCATCTTCACCACCGTGTAGCCGCGGTCGAGATAACCCTTCATCTCGTCCTTGAGCTTGGAGTTGTCCTTGCCGGGATAATAGTAGCCGCCCGCGGCGTAGACGAAGACCCTGGGGTTGGCGGCGCGGCCATGGCTCTCGGCCAGATACTGGAACAGCGGCTTGCCGGCGATCTTCGCGGTCGCATCCCACACCGCCATGTCGATGGTGCCGATCGCGACCGAACGCTCGCCATGGCCGCCGGGTTTCTCGTTGCGGAACATCGTGGCCCAGATCTTGTGCGGGTCCAGATTGTCGCCGGCCTCGTTCAGGAGGCTCTTGGGCTCCGCTTCCATCAGCCTGGGGATGAAGCGCTCGCGCATCAGTGCGCCCTGGCCATAGCGGCCGTTGGAGTTGAAGCCGTATCCGACGACCGGCTTGCCATCCCGGATCACGTCGGTCTTGATCGCCACAAGACTGAGCGTCATCTTGCTGAAATCGATATAGGCGTTGGCGATGGGCGAGGCGATCGGGTAAGTCCGTTCACGGATTTCGGTGATGCGCAAGGTGATCCTCCAAATTCGGAAAATCGGATGTGGCACCCGATCCGGAGGCGGGGCCAATGCCGATTTCGTATCGCCCGAGGCTTAAACGGCATCGCTGTTGCGAGTTGCCAAGGACACGTTGCCAGGGAATGGATCATGGAGCTGATCTGGCTTGAGGATTATCTCGAGCTGTGCCGCACCGGGAATTTCTCGCGCGCGGCGGAGGCGAGGAACCTCACGCAGCCGGCCTTCAGCCGCCGCATCCGCGCCCTCGAGGAGTGGACCGGCGTCACCTTGTTCGATCGTGCAACCCAGCCGGTCCAGTTGACGGCGGCGGGGCGCGAATTTCAGCCGCTGGCGGCCATGCTGATCCGGCGTATCGCGGACGCCCGCGCGCATGTGCGGGAAGTTGCGGCGGCGGAGGCGGCGACCATTCGAATTGCGGCAACGCATGCGCTCTCGCTGATCTTTTTTCCCGGCTGGCTGAAGCGGCTGGAGGCCCAGGGGCTCATCTGCTGCGTGCAGCTGGTTTCGGACACGCTGAATGCGGTCGAGACACTGCTTCTGGACGGGCGCGCGCATTTCGCGCTCTGCCATGTGCATGAGGAGGTTGCGCTCCGTTTGCCACGCGGCGAATTTCAATCCGCCCTGATCACGCACGACCGGCTGATTGCCTGCGCCGCGCCTGGCTTGATGGCGGTGCGGGCGCCCTCGCTCGCGGAGGCGCCGCTGCTCGCCTATGGCGCTGGCTCCGGTCTTGGACGAATTCTGCGCGGCGTCATCGGCCCGCGACTGCCAAGGCTCCTTGATGCGCCGGTCCTGACGGCGGATCTCGCGGGCTCGCTGCGGGCATTGTGTCTCGACGGGCGCGGCGTAGCCTGGCTGCCTGCGACGCTGGTCGAGGACGACCTGAAAGCCGGCCGGCTGCTGCCGTTTGCGGACGCGTCCTGGGAGGTGCCGGTCGCGGTTCGGCTGTTCAGGCCACAGATGCGGCTCACGCCGACGGCGGAAGAGATGTGGCGGCTCGCGCAGCAACTTGGCGACTGAGCCGCAGCCGGCGTACGAAGCTAAGTCAGCGAAGATACGGGCCGTCAGTAATCCCAAAAGGCCGGTACGCAACGAAAGACGTCGCCGTCGACCGCCACATGGCAGACCGACGGGAACGACAGGTGAGTAGCCACCAGCGCCTCTCGGTTCACCGCCAACTCTCGCAAAAGACGGACCCGGACGCGGGCCGCCTCCTCGGGGTCGTGTTCGAAGCCGTTGTACCAGTCGGGGTGCTCGAATCCGGCCGCGAACACGGCGTCGCCAGCGAATGTCAGCCGGTCGATGCCGGATACCAGACGGACCACGCTGTGCCCGGGGGTGTGGCCGCCAGTCCGTGTGATGAGCACCCCCGGCGCCACTTCGTGCTTCTCCTCGAACGTCCGCAACTGGCTCTGGTACTCGTGCAAGAACCGCTTGGCCGTCCGCCGAAGCGCGTCCGGGAATCCCGGCGGCATGGAGACGTGGGAGAAATCGGGCGACTCCCAGAATTTGGTTTCGGCGGCCGCCACGTGGATGCGCAGGTCCAGGCGCAGCCGGTCCCTCACTCCGTCGACGAGCAGCCCGCCAACATGGTCCATGTGCATGTGGGTGAGCACCACATCGGTCACGGACGCGAGATCGATGCCGGCAGCCCCCAGTCGCTGGACTGTCCGCCCGGCCC
>Ga0310811_10003284_pt1 | contig 20342 bp, 16 predicted proteins | sample YCmetagenome_FD_207642 | JGI IMG/M metagenome (GOLD analysis project Ga0310811, IMG submission 207642) | Soil microbial communities from experimental microcosm in Duke University, North Carolina, United States - YC | ecosystem: Engineered > Artificial ecosystem > Soil microcosm > Unclassified ...
AAACTTTTTTGAAACTGGGCCCGTGGCGGTGAAACCGCACGGGCCCAGAGAGGCGCACTCTCAATACAGCGTGGCTTGCGTCCGAGCGGGCATGTCACGATCATAGGCTTCGGCGTCGAACACGCCGCCACTCAAGCGTTGATGGATGGCACCGGCACTGGGCAGCCTGGCGCGCTCGATCTGGCTTTCGGGTGCCCAAAGCTTGGCCCGCACGACCGCTTTGGAACAGTGAAAATACACCGAATCGATGCTAACCAGCAGCACCGTAAGGGGAAGCTTTCCGCCCACCGTGAACGTCGCGAGTAGGTCAGGGTCGGTAGAAATGGCCGCCCGCCCGTTTACCCGCAGTGTCTCACCAACCCCTGGGATGATGAACAGCAGTGACACGCGAGGATCTGCGATAATATTACGTAGATTATCGATGCGATTATTGCCGGGTCGATCAGGAATGGCGAGCGTACGATCGTCAAGAATTTTTACAAACCCTGGTGCATCGCCCTTCGGAGAACAATCCGTACCGCCCGCGCCCACGGACGCCAGGACGATGAACGGCGAAGCCTCGACGAATGCCCTGTAATCTACATTCAGGGCTGAGATCTCCTTCCAAATAGCACGCTCATTAGGCTGCCCATAGACTTGTTCCAGTTGTTCGAGAGTGGTCAGCATTTTGGTCTCCATAAATCGACGATGCCCACAGCTTTTTTTCTATATAGCTGCCTGCCTGCCACGATGACCACCAAAGAGTACAGTTGTTCCAGGTCGAAGGGGCGCATGTCCATCCGACTGTTATTCCAATGCGCCTAATACTTGCTCGTATAGGCCCGTGCCGGTTCCTCCGGTACGGGCCTATAATAACAAAAGTTTTTGGCGCCGCTTTTTTCAAAAAGCGGCCACTTTCTTAACTAACAAAAAGGCCGGGGTTTTGCCCCGGCCTTTTGCATCAGAACGACAGCGTGGTCGCCTGCGTCACCAGCGGCAGCGCGCGCACCTTACTTCGTCCAGCGTGTCGCCGTCGGTGGAGACCAGGCAGATCGCGTCCTCGCCCTGGGCGGCGCGGCCGAGATGGAAGGTTGCCGCACATGCTCTACGTCACCAAAAAGATCCGCCAACGCTACCCCTCTCAGCACTCCGTTCATAGGCGCAATGTTTGCTAAAAGTTAAGCGTTCTGTCATTCCGCCTTCACTCGTAAGGAACGTCTCGGAGCAGCGGTTTTAGATAGAAAAGGGAACAGGAGGTGATTTCGAATAGCAATAATGCGGTAGATAAAACCCTCACGCCACATTTGTTCAAGATCGCGGGGGACCGCACCGACTTGCGCGTCTGGCTAAATCTTGTTGGTGTTTTGTGCGCCGCCGGGTTGTTGTTAAGTCGCGCTCCTGATCATTTGTTGCATCCCCAGTTATGGGGAGAAGACGGCGTATTTTGGGTGTCGCAAGCCTACAATTTAGGGTTCCGCTGCCTGGCCATTCCGGAATCCGGGTATTTGCAAACGATATCACGAATCGGTGCGTTGTTGGCTATCCAGTTACCGCTGACGGCAGTGCCATTCATTTTTTCTTTGATCGCCTTCGTAATTCAGCTCGCACCTGTGGCGTTGCTGTTGTCGCGACGGGGAGAGCAACTGATCCCGTCGCTCTTGGGGCGGCTCCTGATCGTGCTGCTTTACATCGGTGAACCGAATTCATCTGAGGCATACGTCAATCTAACCAATGCAATGTGGCATCTGGCCCTGGTGGCGTTTCTGCTGGTGATTTTACCGAAACCACGGACGACAACAGGGCTGTGGCTAGATGCAGTCGTGTTGATATTGGCGGGGCTGAGCGGCCCCCTGGTGCTGTTCATCGCCCCGATCGCTTGGTGGGAATTAGTGCGGCTACGTCGCTGCACTGGTCGAGCGAAGACTTTGCTCTATGCCGGCGTTCTGACTTCGTGTGCGGTAGTACAAGGCATTCTGATCGCAATGACGGCAATGCACACGACAGAGGCTCGATTAGGGCAGTTGGGTGCCAATTTCAGCCGGTTGGTACATATTCTGGCGGACCAAATCATTTTAGGGGGTGTGGTCGGCGGAAAGACTGTGGAGAGGCTTCTGACGCAAAATTTCTGGCTACATACATGGCCCGCGACGTTATGCTGCTTGCTCGCGCTGGTTTTGGGACTGATCGCTTTCGTCAAAGGACAGGCGGCGTACCGCCAATTTGTGGTGCTGTCGGCATTGATCATGGCCAGCGCGCTGAAGTCACCAATGGTCAGCATGACAGCGCCACAATGGGAACTGATGCAACGTCCCGGCGCGGGGGATCGATATTACATTATTCCGATTCTGGCGTGGGGTGCCACTTTGCTGGTTCTGAGCACAGGTAAGTGGCGTTTTGGGCTGCAGTGGTTTGCGCGCGGCATAATGTTATACAGCACAATCGGAATTGTTAACGATTGGCATTATTTTCCATACACGCACACCAACTATTATGATTCAGCAAGAATATTCGATCGCGCGACGCCAGGAGTGACGATCGAATTCTTTGAAAATCCAGTGCCGTGGCATTTTTTTCTAACCAAGAAATAATCATCTTCTAGCCGCTTGGCTAGGCTCGCAGTCGCCGCCTCAAAGAACGACTCCTGGGTTTAGGGCACTGTCGCCGACACCCCCCAGGCCCCGCAAAATCAAAGTTTTTTTGCTACTTTTTGTTCACAAAAAGTAGCCTTCCTTTCTATCTCTAAAAGGCCGGGGTTTTTCCCCGGCCTTTTGCAATTTCAGAACGACAGCGTGGTCGCCTGCGTCACCAATGGCAGCGCGCGCACCTTGGCCAGCACCTCGTCGGGCGTGTCGCCGTCTGTGGAGACCAGGCAGATCGCATCCTCGCCCTGGGCGGCGCGGCCGAGATGGAAGGTGGCGATGTTCACCCCGGCATCGGCCAGGGTCATGCCGAAGCGGCCGATGAAGCCCGGCTTGTCCTTGTTGGTGACGTAGAGCATGTGCGGCGCGAAATCCGCCTCGACCTTGATGCCTTTGATCTCCACCAGGCGCGGCCGGTTATTGCCGATCAGCGTGCCCGCCACCGAGCGGGTCAGCTGGTCGGTCGTCACGGTGATGCGCACCAGGGTCTGGTAATCACCGACGCGGTCATGCGTGGCCTCGGACACTTCGATGCCATGGTCGCGCGCCAGGACCGGGGCGGAGACCATGTTCACCCCTTCCATCACCGGCCCGAGCAGGCCGGCCAGAACCGCGGCCCCGAGCGGGCGATGGTTCAGCGCCGCGGCAGCGCCTTCATATTCCACCAGCACGCGCCTGATCGACCCTTCCCGGGCGGAGGTGAGCTGGCCGGCGAAACCACCCAGCAGGCGGCACAGATCCATGTACGGGCGCAGGCGCGGCGCTTCCTCGGCGGAGACGCTCGGCATGTTCAGCGCGTTGGTCACCGAGCCGGTGAGCAGGAAGTCGCTGATCTGCTCGGCCACCTGCAGCGCCACATTCTCCTGCGCCTCGGTGGTGGCCGCACCCAGATGCGGGGTGCAGATCACGTTTTCCAGCTCGAACAGCGGGCTCGACGTGGCGGGCTCGGTCTCGAACACGTCCAAGGCCGCGCCGGCGACATGGCCGGATTTCAGCGCGTCGTACAACGCCGCTTCATCCACCAGCCCGCCGCGCGCGCAGTTGACGATGCGCACGCCCTTGCGGGTCTTCGCCAGCGCCTCGCGGGAGATCAGGTTGCGGGTCGCGTCGGTGAGCGGCGTGTGCAGGGTGATGAAATCCGCCTTCGCCAGCACGGTGTCGAGCTCGGCCTTCTCCACGCCGAGCTGCACGGCGCGCGCCTCGGTGAGATACGGGTCGTAGGCCAGCACCTTCATCTTAAGCCCGACCGCGCGGTCGGCGACGATGGAACCGATATTGCCGCAGCCGATCAGGCCCAGCGTCTTCGCGGTCAGCTCGACGCCCATGAAGCGGTTCTTCTCCCACTTGCCACCCTTGGTGGAAACCGTGGCCTCCGGCAGCTGGCGGGCGAGCGCGAACATCATGGCGATGGCGTGCTCGGCGGTGGTGATGGCGTTGCCGAACGGGGTGTTCATCACCACCACGCCGCGCGAGGTGGCGGCTTTCACATCCACATTGTCCACACCGATGCCGGCGCGGCCGACCACTTTCAGCCGGGGTGCTGCTTCCAGCACCTCGCGGGTGACCTTGGTGGCGGAGCGGATGGCGAGACCGTCATACTCGCCGATGATGGCGCGCAGCTCGGCGGGGGTGAGGCCGGTCTTCACGTCAGCCTCGATGCCGCGCTCCTTGAAGATTGCGACCGCGGCAGGCGACAATTTGTCGCTGATCAGGACTTTTACCATGTCAGGGGATTCCGTTCAGAGGAAAAGGAAGAAAGGAAGGCTTCTTTTTTGGAAAAAAGAAGCAAAAAACTTTTTGTCCGCTGGGCCATGGGCGTTGTCGCTGACACAGCCCATGGCCCAGCATAACAAAGTTTTTTTGCTTCTTTTTGTTCACAAAAAGAAGAACTCTTAAAACTCGGCTTGCACCGTATCGATCGCGTAATCGATCCACGGCAGCAGCGCCACCAGATCGGAAGTTTCGACCGTGGCGCCGCCCCAGATGCGCAGGCCCGGCGGGGCATCGCGATAGGCGCCGGCATCCAAGGCCACGCCCTCTTTCTCCAACAGGGAAGCGACAGCCTTCGCCGCCTTGGCCTGGCCTTCGGCGTTCAGCGCGGCGAACCAAGGCGCGGCGATGGCAAGGCAGATCGAGGTGCAGGACCGCGTTTCCGGCACTTCCGCCAGGAAGCGCACGCGTGCATTGCCCTCAACCCAATTGGCGACCGCCGCGAGATTGGCGTTGCAGCGACCAAGCAGGCCAGGCAGGCCGCCGATGCGCTCGGCCCAGCGCAACCCGTCGAGCGCGTCCTCGACGCAGAGCATCGACGGCGTGTTGATCGTTTCGCCAACAAAAATGCCTTCGCTCAGCTTGCCGCCCGAAGTCATGCGGAACACTTTCGGCAACGGCCAGGCCGGCTTGTAGGTGAGCAGCCGTTCCACCGCGCGCGGGCTGAGCGCGAGCATGCCATGCGCGCCTTCACCGCCCAGCACCTTCTGCCAGCTCCAGGTGACGACATCGAGCTTGTCCCAGGGCAGGTCCATGGCGAAGGCGGCGGAGGTGGCATCGGCGATCACCAGCCCGGCGCGGTCGGCGGGAATAAAATCGCCGGAGGGGAAGCACACGCCCGACGTAGTGCCGTTCCAGGCCAGCACGACGTCATGCGAAAAATCGATATCCTTGAGGTTCGGCAGGCGGCCATACGGGGCGTCGAGCACGCGGGCGTCGGCCAGCTTCAGCTGCTTCACCACGTCCGTCGCCCAGGCCTGGGAAAAGCTCTCATGGGCCAGAACGTCGACCGGGCGCGCGCCCAGCATCGACCACAGCACCATCTCCACGGCTCCGGTGTCCGAGCCCGGCACGATGCCGAGACGCCAATCTTCCGGCATGCCGAGAATCGCGCGCGAGCGGGTGATCACCTCAGCCAGCTTGGCCTTCGGCCCCTTGGCGCGGTGGCTGCGGCCCAAAGCGGCGTCCTTCAGCGCTTCCAGGCTGAAGCCGGGGCGCTTGGCGCAGGGACCGGATGAAAAATAGGGGGTTACAGGGCGGACCGCCGGCTTTGCGGCGGCAGACAGATCTGCCATAAAAAATCTCCCTTACAGAAGAATAGCGCCCCATTGGGGGGGCGTGACCCGGAGCGGCCTCTAGCGCGGTTCATTCGCCACCGCAATAGCCCCGTTCCCGGTCCCGCTGCCCCTGGTCACCTCTAGCCCTATGAAAATCACAGACCATGTCAGCCGCCATATCATGACCGACCTCGACACCACCGACCGCGCCATCCTGCGTCTGCTCTCCAAGGATGCGTCGCTCTCGCTGAACGACATCGCCGACAAGGTCGGCCTCACCGCCACACCCTGCTGGAAACGCATCAAGCGCATGGAGGAGATGGGCATCATCCGCGCCCGCGTCGCCGTGCTGGATGCCGACAAGCTCGGCCTGCCGGTGTCGGTGTTCGTCTCGGTGGAGACCGCCGACCATTCCTCGGCATGGCTCTCCGCCTTCGCCAATCTGGTGGCGGAAACACCGGAGATCGTCGGCGCCTGGCGCATGAGCGGCGACGTCGATTACCTGCTGCACGTGATCGTGCCGGACATCGCCGCCTATGACGCCTTCTACCGGCGGCTGATCGCGGCCGTGCCGCTGCGCAACGTCTCCTCGCGCTTTGCCATGGAGCGGATGAAGGACGGCGCGCTGCCAATCTGAAAGCTATAAGAAAGAGGCAGCTTTTTGAAAAAAGCGGCGCAAAAACTTTTGTTACGCTGGGTCTGGGCCGTTGTCTCGGACACAGCCAACGGCCCAGCGTTTTTTTGCTACTTTTTGTTCACAAAAAGTAGCCTTCCTTCTTCGCGAAAACCCGCCGCCGGAGCAGGATCGCGTCGAGGCCGACGACATGGCCGGCCCGCTTGATCAGCAGAAGCGCAACAATGCCGGCGAACAGCAGGTCCGGGCCGACGAAGACATAGAAGCGGCCATCATTGAACGGCCAATCCATATGCGCGAGCCAGAACAGCAGCATGAGCAGAATGCCAAACGGCGCGCTGAACGACACCAACGCGCCGAAGAACAGCGAAAGGCCGATCAGCACCTGCCCCCATGCAACCAGCACGCCGACCAGAGGGGCAATGTCGGGATCCGTGAAAATGGCAAAGGTGCTGTGAAAGGTTTTCGTATGCGAGAGGAATGGCACGATGCTGAAATGCGGCGCCAGCACCTGGCCCAGGCCGGCATGCAGGAAAATCCACCCCATGGCGACACGGAAAAATAAAATCAGCCCACGTTCCAGAGACTCTCGCCTCATTCTCTGTTCCTCCTGCTAACGGTCCTCAGCGTCGTGACGACGGTTAGCTTACCTAGCAATTAGTTATGAACTTTTGCCTTACGGATCAGGAGGATGCAAGTTATTCATCCTGCACTCTGTTCGATAGAAAGAGAAGAGGTTTGACTCAAACATTCATGAAGAAGGGTTTGAGTAGAGCGAAACCAAAAGCTATATCATTGATACAAGATTAAAATTATCTTAACACAATACTCATCTGACCTTAACGAAGGAACATCCGCTATGGCTGAAATTGTGATGCTAAAGCACAAAGATACCGGAATCGTCAAAAAGGGCTTTTACGGGTATTCATGGACGACATTTTTCTTTGGTGCTTTTGTTTCTCTGTTCCGTCAAGATTTTGTAACGTTCCTAGGCGCCATAGCTATCATGATAATCGTCGGCAGCTTCACGCTCGGCATCGGTTCGTGGGTCGCCATGTTCATTTGGGCGTTTATGTATAACAAATACTATACACGCCGACTCCTTGAACGAGGTTATGTATTTAGTGATTCTCCCGACCGTGTTGCCAAGGCGCGCGCCGCGCTAGGCGTTACATCCCCATCTTCGAATCCGGAAATTTCAGCTGCATAGAGGTTCTGCCGTCCGTTAGTGGAATCAGTTAGCTTGCCCCGTTCTGTTTCTGCACCACCAACCCAATTTCAAAGAAGTTTTTGCGCCGCTTTTTCCAAAAAGCGGCTGCTTTCTTCCTAGTTTTCCGGCGTCACCGGCGGCAGCAGCCCGTAGCGGCGCAGCTTGCGGTACAGCGTGTTGCGGCTCATGCCGAGCGCGTTGGCGGTGCTGGTGATGCGCCAATGCTGGCGCTCAAGTTCGCTGAGAATCAGCGCGTGTTCCGTGGGGTTCCCCGGTTCGGCGAGGTCCTCGGCGCTGCGCCCCGCCGGTTCGCGCCCACGGCCCGGCGTTCCCCAGCTGCCCCGCGCCAACGCGCCCGGCAGGTGGCTCACCTCCAGCCTCCCGCCTTCGGCAAAGGCCAGCGCGGTGCGCAGGGCGTTGCGCAATTCGCGGATATTGCCGGGCCAGGCATAGCCGGCGAGAATCGCCCGCGCTTCCGGCGCGATGGTGATCGGCACGCCGCCATTCTCCTCATGCGCCACACGCTCGATCAGCGCGGCGCGGTCGGCGCGGAAGCGTAGCGCGGGCAAGGTCAGGGACACGCCGTTCAGCCGGTAGAACAAATCCATGCGGAATTCGCCGCGCGCCACCAGCACTTCCAGATCCTCATGGGTGGCGCTGATCACGCGAATATCCACCGGCACCGGCGCGGTGCTGCCAAGCGGCACGACCTCCTTTTCCTCCAGCAGGCGCAGCAGCCGCGCCTGGATGGACAGCGGCATGTCGCCGATCTCATCGAGAAACAGCGTGCCGCGATGCGCGGCCAGCGCCTTGCCGCGCATGCCCCCGGCCCGCGCCCCGGTGAAGGCCCCGGCCTCATAGCCGAACAATTCGCTTTCGATCAGCGCTTCCGGGATCGCCGCACAGCTCATGACGATGAAGGGCCCCTCGCGCCGGTCGCTGGCGGCGTGAATCGCGCGCGCGAACGTGTCCTTGCCGGTGCCGGTCTCGCCCAGCAGCAGCACGTGAATGTCCTTGTTCATCACATGCTCGGCGCGCCAGACATTTTTCAGCATCACCGGATCTTCGCCGGCCAGCACCCGCAACGTGGCGTTTTGCCGCGGCGACGACGCGGGCCGAGCGCTCTCGCGGTGCCGCAGGCTGCGCGCGCCGCGCAGCCGCGGCGAGGCCGCCGGACGCAGGCTCGCGAAACCATGGCCGTTCTGCCCGTAGGCCACCGGCCAGGCGGCCATCGGCTGCGTCTCGGCATAGGTGAACAGCCGGTCCGGGGTGATGTCGAATAAATCGGAGATGCTGCGGCCCACCAGCGCCGAGCGGCTGGAAAAACCGAGCCGGTTGGTCACCGTGCCGTCCACCGCCAGCACCCGCCCGGCGCTGTCGATCGCCAGCAGCGATTCGTAAGGCAGCCCGAAAAATTCCGGCTGTTCGTGAAAATGCATGACCAGCGCGTCGCGATATTGCTGCGCGAAATGCAGCTGCTCGATGATGCGCGCCGACATCGCCACCAGCGCGCTGGTCGCGACCTGGCTGGTGCGGCTGTCCTGGTAGTCGAAAAAGGAGATGTCGAGCGCGCCCAGCAGCTCGCCCTCGGCGTTCCAGACCGGCGCTGCGGAACAACTCATTGTGCGATTGCAGCAAAAAAAATGATCGTCCCGATGAACCAGCCGGGCGCGGCCGTCATGCACGCAGGTGCCGGGGCCGTTGGCGCCGACATGCCGCTCATCCCAGAGATATCCCGGCCGGATCTTGGCTTCATGCGCCATGTCCAGGGTCTCATGATTGGCGAACACGTCCAGGATGGTCGCCTCGGCATCGACCAGCATCAGCATGAAACGCGGTGAGGCGCTGCTCGGCTGCACGATCTGCTGGTTCAGCTGCTCGAACAGACGCTGCATTTCGCCGCGCCCGACCAGCTCGAACAAGGCCAGCGCCTCATGCCGGTGTTTCAGCGCCGTTGTGCCGATATGTTCGGGCATCGGCCGCCCCTCGGGGTCGAGCTGATACAGCTCGGTGCAACGCTGCCATGCCGCATCGATATAGGCGGCGCGGCACGGCGTTGTGTCCGCCTCCGGCGCGGACAGGATCTCCGACTTTTGTGCCGGACCGCCGGCGCCGGCATCGGCGAAAGGCGGAACATTCCTCTTGGCGTGGATCATTGGTTGTTTCCCCTGGACCCGCGTTTTTTCTTTTTCGGCGTGGAGTCTTTTAGCAGATCGCGCGGCCAGGGTCGATGTGTCGCCGCGGCGCCACGGGCAATTTGCGCCGCGGCGGCACAGAGTGTCCCACGAAACCGCTGCGGTCCGGGGGTGGCCATCCGACAAAAACACCGTCTTTCCAAGGCATGGCGCGGTCACCGCACGCTTTCGTGCGTTGGCACGGCACTTGCGGGCCCCTCGATCTATCCGGGCGATTGCGTCCGGATCGATGCTCATCCGGGCATTCCGGTGCTGACCCAAAAGCAATCGGCGGAACACGCCCTGTGGTGTGGAACCGCATAAAGGAGGAACGTAATGACGAAACTGAGAATACGGCTACGGGGCCCATCCTTGAAAGCGACGGCGCTCGGTCTGCTCGGCGCCGGCGTCTTGGCGCTGGGGGCGCATGCCCAGAGCTCATCGACGATGGGCATGTCGGCGACGGGGGCCTCCACATCGCTGGAGACCCTGGCCAAAGACGCCAACCAATGGGTGTTGCCGTCCGGCGATTACGCAAACTGGCGCTATAGCCGGCTCAACCAGATCAACACCACCAATGTGAAAGATCTGCAGGTCGCCTGGACCATGTCGACCGGCACCAATCGCGGCCTGGAAGGCCAGCCGCTCGTGGTCGGCAACATGATGTACTTCCAGACCTCCTATCCGAACTATGTCTACGCGATCAATCTCGACAATGTCGGGCAGATCGCCTGGCAGTTCACCCCGCCGGCCAATGAGGACGCGCCGCCGGTCGCCTGCTGCGACGTGGTCAATCGCGGCCCCGCTTATGCCAACGGCAAGCTGTTCGTCGACGCGCTCGACGGCACGGTGTTCGCGCTCGACGCCCACACCGGCAAAGTGCTGTGGACCGCGAACAACGGCGATCCCAAGCAGGGCCAGACCGTGACCAGCGCGCCGCTGGTGATCGGCAACAAGGTGTTCATCGGCGTCTCCGGCGGCGAATACGGCGTGCGCGGCTATATCAGCGCGTTCGACGTGGATTCCGGCAAGATGCTCTGGCGCGGCTACAGCGAGGGCCCGGACAGCGACATGCTGATCAATGCCAGCACCACGATCAACGGTGCCACCGGCCAGCCGGTCGGCGCGGATTCCAGCCTGAAGTCCTGGCAGGGCGATCAATGGAAATATGGCGGCGGCACCACCTGGGGCTGGTACTCCTACGATCCGAAGCTGAACCTGCTGTATTACGGCAGCGGCAACCCCGGAACCTGGAACCCGAGCCAGCGCCCCGGCGACAATAAATGGTCGATGACCATTTTCGCCCGCAACCCGGACACCGGCGAGGTGAAATGGGTCTATCAGATGACCCCGCATGATGGCTGGGACTATGACGGGGTGAACGAAATGGTGCTGGCGCCGCTCGAATATCAGGGCCACACCGTGCCGGGCCTCGTGCATTTCGATCGCAACGGCTTCTCCTACGCGCTGAACCGGGAAACCGGCAAGCCGCTGGCGATCTTCAAATACGATCCGTCGGTGAACTGGGCCACCGGCATCGACCCCAAGACCAGCACGCCGATCGTTGATCCGGCGAAGATGACCGAAGAGGGCAAGAACGTCACCAATATCTGCCCGGCTTCGCAGGGCGACAAGGACGAGCAGCCGGTCTCCTACGACCCGCAGACCAAGCTGTTCTACGCGCCGCTCAACCATCTGTGCATGAGCTACCAGGCGTTCAACGTGAAATACATGGCAGGCTTCCCGTATGTGGGCGCGCTGGTGAACATGACCCCTGGCCCGGGCGGCTATCGCGGCCGCTTCATCGCCTATGATCCGATGACCGGCCAGACCAAGTGGGAAAACCACGACATGTTCCAGGATTGGGGCGGGGCGCTGACCACGGCCGGCGGCGTGGGCTTCTATGGCACGCTGACCGGCCAGTTCCAGGCGGTCGATCTGCGCAACGGGCACATCCTGTATTCGTTCAAATGCCCGTCGGGGATCATCGGCAACCCGATGACCTACATGCATAACGGACGGCAATATGTCGCGATCCTGAGCGGCGTCGGCGGCTGGGCGGCGATCGGCATGACCAACAATCTGCACGAATCGACGGCCGGCCTCGGCGCGGTCGGGCTGAACGCCTCGCTGAACCAGTACACGAATCTCGGCGGCGCGCTGATGGTGTTTGCGCTGCCCACGACGGTCGCCAGCGCCAACTGACACGGCGCCACGCCAGCCCGGTTCCCGCCTGCCACGGCGCCGGGCTGGTTTCTTTCCTCCGGCGGCGGCGCCGAACTCGCGGCCGCCACCGCAATAACGATTCAAGACCAAAGGAAACGCATCATGTCCAAACCATCGATCCGTCAGCTTTTGCCGCTGGCGGCGCTGCTCGGCTTCACCATGCCGCTCGCGGCCCATGCACAGGCCAGCGGCAACAACCAGGTGCTGCGCGTCTGCGCCGATCCCGATTATCTGCCGTTCTCCAACAGCGCCGGACAGGGGTTCGAGAACAAAGTGGCCGAACTGCTGGCCAAATCCATGGGGCGCCGGCTGGAATATCACTGGGCGAGCTATCGCGGCCAAGGCGGCTTTTCCAATTTCCTCGCCGACAATCTCGATACCGGCAAATGCGACGTGGTGATGGATCTGCCCTATGGCGACAATGAGGAGGGCTACACCACCCCTTATTACACCTCTTCCTATGTGTTCATCGCCAAGAACAACGACATCACCTCGATGATCGATCTCACGCGGCACCCGATGAAAATCGGCTATGAGGAAGAGACCACCCCGGAGACGGCGCTGAAAATGCTCGATCTCACCCAGGACGCGGTGGTGTTCCACATCGCCGACGACCCCAATTCCTCGCCGGAACAATTCCTCCGGGCGGTGGAAAATAACCGCGTGGGCGTGATGATCACCTGGGAACCGGCGATCGGCGCCTTCCTGAAGGACTACCCCGATCTCAAGGTGCATCCGGTGCCCGCCGAGGAATACGGGCCGGGCCTGCCGCAGGTGAGCTACACCTATCCGATGGCGCTCGGCGTCCGCACCAAGGACACCGCGCTGAAGGCCGAGCTGAATACGGTGATCGCCGCGAACAAGCCGCAGATCGCGGCCATTCTCGCCGACTACAACATCAAACTCTACAAACAGCCCGCTTCCGTGAATTTCACGAACCAATGAGTCAAACGCAATTTTTTTAAAGGCCGAATAATGACACTTCGCATAATGCCCGGAAATTTTCTGCTCAATATGTCTGCGCTCGGGGCGATGAGCGCCGCCCTGCTCGCCTGCGTGGCGGTGGCGATGGCCGCCGACAACGCGCCCTCGGCCGGAGAAACCGCTGCCCGGGGCAGCGACTGTTTCTCCTGCCACAGCGTCGACCAGAAGCTGGTCGGTCCCGCTTTCACCGCCATCGCGCAAAAATTCGCCGGCCAGGCCGGTGCCGCCAGCACGCTGGAAGCGGCGATCAAGAATGGCCATGTCGGCACCTGGGGGCAAATCCCCATGCCGGCGCACCCGCAGCTCAGCGATACGCAGCTGCAGCAGATCGTCTCCTGGATCCTGTCGCTGAAGGGCCAGAGTTCCGCCGCCGCCACGGCGCCGGCGCAAAGCTACACCACCAATGTCGATGGCAAGCCTGTTACCACGCATTTCCCGATCTTCCAGGCGGGCACACAAAAAGTCACGCCGTCGGTGTTCCGCGGCTATGAATTGTTCGACTCCTATTGCTTCCGTTGCCATGGCGCCGATGCGGTGGGCGGTGAGTACGCACCCAACCTGCGGGCATCGCTGAATAACGGCATGACCGAAGACCAGTTCCTCTCGATCGCCATGGAGGGCCGCAAGGCGCAAGGCATGCCCGCCTGGGCCGGCTTCTTCTCGCCGCAGGATATCGACTCGATCTATCAATACACCAAGGCACGCGCGGTGGGCGCCTTGAGCACCGGAACCCCGCCCGAATAAACCCCCGCCTTGCCTGATGAGCAACATGACAGAAAGGACCAATAAAAATGGCCAGTCCCGTCTCGCTTCATCCCGCCATCGACCACGGCATCAAGCCCGGCAATCCGCAATTTGCCGGCGGCACGCTGCATTGCCACTGCGCGACCGACCAGGTGGTCGTGCAGGTCGGCGCGCAGACCCTGCACAACCATGCCTGCGGCTGCACCAAATGCTGGAAGCCCGCCGGCGCGACCTTCGCGGTCATCGCGGTGGTGCCGCGCGATGCCGTCAAGGTGGTCGCGCATGAAGAAAAACTGCACGTCGTCGACCCGTCGGCGACGATCCAGCGCCACGCCTGCAAGGTTTGCGGCGTGCACATGTTCGGCCGCATCGAGAACAAGAACCATGCGTTCTACGGGTTGGATTTCGTCCATACCGAACTGTCCGACCAGAGCGGTTGGTCGGCACCGGAATTCGCCGCCTTCGTCTCCTCCGTGATCGAGAGCGGCACCAACCCCGCGGATATGGGGGCGATCCGCAGCCGGCTCAAAGAGATCGGGCTGGAACCGTATGACTGCCTGTCACCCCCGCTGATGGACGCTATGGCCATCCATGCCGCCAAGGCATCGGGCGTGCTGCGCTAAGAAAGGAGTTTCGCCATGGAAACACGCGCAGCCATCGCCTGGCAGCCGGGCAAAACCCTCGATCTCGGCATGGTGAAACTCGAGGGCCCGAAAGCGGGCGAGGTGATGGTGGAAGTGAAAGCCACCGGCATCTGCCACACGGATGAATACACGCTCTCCGGCGCCGATCCGGAAGGACTGTTCCCGGCGATCCTCGGCCATGAGGGCGCCGGGATCGTTGTGGAGATCGGCCCCGGCGTGACCAGCGTCAAACCCGGCGACCATGTGATCCCGCTCTACACGCCGGAATGCCGCAACTGCAAATCCTGCCTGTCGCGCAAGACCAATCTCTGCACCGCGATCCGCGCCACCCAGGGCAAGGGCGTGATGCCGGACGGCACGTCGCGCTTCTCCTGCAAGGGCGAGCCGGTAATGCATTACATGGGCTGCTCGACCTTCGCGAATTTCACGGTGCTGCCGGAGATCGCCGTGGCGAAGGTGCGGGAAGACGCGCCGTTCGAGAAGATCTGCTATATCGGCTGCGGCGTGACCACCGGCATCGGGGCGGTGATCAACACCGCGAAAGTGGCGCCCGGCGACAATGTGGTGGTGTTCGGCCTCGGCGGCATCGGCCTCAATGTCGTTCAAGGCGCGCGCATGGCCGGCGCCAATATGATCGTCGGCGTGGACCTGAATAACGGCCGCAAGGACATGGCGGAAAAATTCGGCATGACGCATTTCGTCAATCCGGCGGAAATCGGCGAGGATCTGGTGCCTTATCTCGTCAACCTCACCGATGGCGGCGCGGACTATTCCTTCGAATGCATCGGCAATGTGAAAGTCATGCGCCAGGCGCTGGAATGTTGCCATCGCGGCTGGGGCACCTCGGTCATCATCGGCGTCGCCGGCGCGGGGCAGGAAATTTCCACCCGCCCGTTCCAGCTCGTGACCGGGCGCAACTGGCGCGGCACCGCTTTCGGCGGCGCGCGCGGCCGCACCGATGTGCCGAAAATCGTCGACTGGTACATGGACGGTAAGATCAACATCGACGATCTCATCACCCATGTGATGCCCTTCGAAAAGATTAACGAAGGGTTTGAACTGATGCGCAAAGGCGAAAGCATCCGCTCGGTGGTCGTCTATTGATCCTGGCCTCGAACCGCCCTAACTTTACGTGACAGGGATGGAAAACTGGCCTATATAGGAGACCAAACGGCTGCAGAGCCGAGAGATTTGCAGCGCGCGACTGCAAATAGGTGAGCGCCTTTAGGGCGCGCGCCTCCTGCCGCGAACCAGGAACCCGGCGACGGGCACCAACGACTAACCAACCGTCTAAGAAATGGAGGATACTCATTATGTGGCATAAACCCGTCATGACCGAAATCTGCATCGGCGCCGAAATCAACAGCTACATTTCCGCCCGCAAGTAGTACGTCATCAGGCCGCCCAAGCGCCCCGCCAAGTTGGACGGGGGTCGCTTGGGCAGCGCCTATCGCCATGAACACACCGCCCTATCCGCGCAGCCTTGTTTTGTGCGGAACGGCGGCGTTTTGCGTTCTCGGCCTTTTTGGGAGCGCCTTCGCTGCACCGCCGCAAATTCTCGTCGGCCCGTTCGACATGTTCGATACGTCCGCCGACCAGCGCCCCTTCGTGATCACAGCGCAACAACAATGGGTTGAAGCGGCCGAACAAGTATTTGCGGAAAAATTGAACGCCAGCGCGCGGCTCTGCCGGCGCGAAAACCGCACTGGCCGGCATCGCCGCCGATTACGGCCTGCCGCATCTGCCGGAGGAAGCAGCCGCTTTTTGAAAAAAGCGGCGCAAAAACTTCTTTTATGCTGGGCCATGGGCTGCGTCGGTGACAACGCCCACGGCCCAGCATAGCAAAGTTTTTTTGCTACTTTTTGTTCACAAAAAGTAGCGCTTCCTTACCTTACTGTCCTACCCCGGCACGCCCTTGCTGGTCGAATATTCGAAATGCAGCGCCTTGTCCGGGTAGACGATCGGGTGGATCGCATGCGCCGCCACCGCCGCCTCGGCGAATCCCTGCAGGATCAGCTTGAGTTTTCCGGGATAGGTGGCGACGTCGCCGACCGCGAACACGCCCGGGATCGTGGTTTCCATGGTCGCCGGCGTAGCCCGCACATGATGCTGCTCGAGCTCGAACCCGAATTCGGCAAGCGGCCCCAGCTCCATCGCCAAGCCGAAGAAAGGCAGCAGGATATCGGCCTCGAGCCGTTTGACGCCGCCATCGAGGTCCGCGACCTCCACCGCCTGCAGCACGCCGTTATCGCCGTGCAGCCCGTGCAGTTGGTAGGGGATCACCATCTCGATCTCGCCCCGCGCCGCCGCCGCATCGAGCTGTGCGGCACTTTCCGGCGCGGCGCGGAATTTCGGCCTGCGATGCACCACGGCGATGCTGGCGGCGACCCCGTTCAGCGCCAGCGCCCAATCCACCGCGGAATCGCCGCCCCCGGCGATCACCACCCGCTTGCCGCGCAACGCTTCCTTGCGCTTCACATAATATTGCACCGCACCGCTCTCCTCATAGGCGGCAAGCCCCGGCAGCGGCGGCCGGTTGGGGCCGAACGCCCCCGCCCCGGCGGCGACGATCACCGCCTTGGCGGCAATTTCGTCGCCGGCATCCGTGGTCAGCGTAAAAGCGCCCTTCTTGCCACGCAGCCCCGTCACCCGCCGCCCGAACAGCCGCGGCGGGGCAAACGGCGCGATCTGCGCCTCCAGCTGGCCGATCAGCTCCGCCGCCTCGATGGCGGGATGGCCGGGAATGTCATAGATCGGTTTTTCCGGGTACAGAGCGGCGCATTGCCCGCCCGCCTCGCTGAGACTGTCGATCAGCAGGCAGGATATTTTCAGCATCCCGCATTCGAATACGGCGAACATCCCGGCGGGGCCGGCGCCGATGATGGCGACGTCGGTGATCAGTTTTTCCATGGTCTGGACGAACCACACCGGCCTTCCACAATCAAGCGCATCGCCTGGAGCGGAAACAGGAAGGCGGCCGCTTTTTTGAAAAAAAGCGGCGCAAAAAACTTCTGCCAACCCGGGTCCATGGCGCTGACACCAGCACGGCCCAGATGAAAAAGTTTTTTGCTTCTCTTAGTTCACAAAAAGAAGCCTTTCTCTTCGCCTTGATATGATTTGTCCCAAGCCTATCACGCTCTAACGGCATATTGCTCTAAAATCCCGCCATGCACCTGACTTTGCCCGATGAGGCCGCCACCCAGGCCCTGGCCCGCACCCTTGCTGAACGCGCCCGCCCGGGCGACGTCCTGCTGCTCGCCGGCCCGCTCGGCGCCGGAAAATCCACCTTCGCCCGGGCTTTCATCCGCGCGCTGGCGAACGATCCGGCGCTCACCGTGCCGAGCCCGACTTTTACGTTAGTTCAGAGTTATGAAACTTCCGGCACAACCATCTGGCACTATGATCTGTGGCGATTATCCGACCATCGCGGGCTGGAGGAACTTGGCTGGGACGAGGCGCAAGAGGGCATCGTACTGGTCGAATGGCCGGAGCGATTGGGGCCGCTCACCCCGTCCCATGCATTGCACGTGACGATCGCACATGGCACGACCGGGGGCCGCGAAGTGACTCTGGCTGGCGAGCAAAGGTGGTTTGATGCGTCCTGATACTGCTGTGATCTTGAGTGCCGGGCGCGGCACCCGCATGAAGCCGCTCACCCTCACCACGCCCAAACCGCTGCTGCCGCTCTATGGGCGGCCGATTCTCGAGCATCTGCTGGAGCGCCTGGAGGCGGCGGGGGTTCGGCGCATCATCGTCAACACGCATCATCTGGCCGGGCAGATGGCTTCCTTCCTCGCTGGCTACCAAGCCGTAACCGTTCTGCATGAGCCGGAACTGCAGGAGACCGGCGGCGCGATCACCGCCATGCTGGCGCAAGGCCTGCTGCCCGACGCGCCCTTCTACGTGGTCAACGGCGATTCTTACTGGGTGGACGGTCCAAGCGATACGTTGCGCCGACTCGCCGATGCGTTCGATCCTCAGCAAATGGATGCCCTGCTGCTCCTGGCCCGCGCCGCGGGCGCCGTGGCCAACACCGGGCGCGGCGATTTTCTCTGGCCGCGCGATGGCGGGCTGCAGCGGCGCGGCGAGCGCGACGTCGCGCCCTATTCCTTTTCCGGCGTGCAGATCGTCACCCCGTCTTTGTTCGCGCAGGCGCCGGCCGCCCCGTTCAGCATGAACTGCCTCTGGGACCGGGCGCTCGAAGCCGGGCGCCTCGGCGCCATCGTGCATGACGGGTTGTGGTTCCATCTTTCCACCCCTGAGGATCTGGAACGCGCCAACGCCGCGCTGGCGTCCCTGGAAGTGGGCAACACCACCTGATGAAGATCGGCGCCTTCCCGGCTGAGGCGCCGTTTTTGCCGGCGCTGGCAAAGCTCTGGCTGGCGGCGCCGCAGGCGCCGCACGAAGGCCTGATCATTTTGCCCAGCCGGCGCGCCGCCCAGGCGCTGGCCGGCGCGTTCCTCGCGGAAAATGGCGGCAAGGCGCTGCTGCTGCCGCGCATCATCGCGCTCGGCGCGATCGAGGAGGCCGCTTTGGCGCTGCGCGGCGGGCTGGATTTGCCGCCCGCCATCGCGCCGATGCGCCGCCAGGCGCTGCTGGCGCAATTGATCCTGAAAATGGACGGCGCGCGCGGCGCCCCGGTACGGCTGCCCGGCGCCTGGACATTGGCCGCCGAGCTCGGCCGGCTGCTCGATGAGGCCGATTACGCCGGGATCGATTTGGCCGAGACGCTCCCCGGCGTGGTGGAGGGCGACCTTGCCAGCCACTGGCAAACCACGCTGGAATTTTTGCGCATCGTCACGCATCACTGGCCGGCGATCCTGGCCGCGCGCGGGCAGGTCAACCCGGCGGCGCGGCTGGTCGGGCTGATCGACGCGCAAAGCGCCGCCTGGGCAGACACGCCGCCCGCGCACCGCGTCTGGCTGGTAGCGCGGGACGGCAATCCGGCTTTGTGCCGCCTGGCCCGCATTGTCGCCGGCCTTGACCAGGGGCTTCTGCTCCTGCCCGGCTATGATGCCGAATTGCCGGATGCCGCCTGGGAGACGCTGGATGAGGGCCACGCGCAAGCAGGCATCCAGGCGCTCCTGGCCGCCATCGGCGCCGGGCGCGGCGATGTGTCGCGCCTCCCCGGGCCGGCGGCGAAAGCCAATGCGGGGCGCGCCGCCCTGCTCTCCCGCGCCTTGCTGCCGGCCGCGCAGCTCGGTGAATGGCAGCATCAGGTTCCGCTCGACATAATGGGGATTTCCCGGCTGGAGGCCCAGGACGAGGCGCAGGACGCCACCGCGATCGCCATGATTCTCCGCGACGCGCTGGAAGTGCCGGGCCGCACCGCGGCGCTGATCACGCCGGATCGCGGCCTCGCCACCCGCGTCGCCGCGGCGCTGAAACGCTTCGGCGTCACCGCCGATGACAGCGCCGGCGAAAAGCTGCTGGACACGCCGCCCGCTTTGCTGCTGCGCCTGCTGGCCCGCGCCGCCGCCGCCGATTATGCGCCGTTGCCGCTGCTGGCCTTGCTGAAACACCCGCTCACCGCTGTGGGCCTGGCCCCGGAACAATGCCGCGACCACGCCAAGATTCTGGAAATTTCCGCCCTGCGCGGCCCGCGCCCGGCCCCCGGCTTCGCCGGGCTGCGCGCCCGGCTGGCGCCGGCCGGCCGGGACGCCGATTTGGCGTTTCTGCAGCGGCTGGAGCAGCGTTGCGCCCCGCTCGCCCTCCCCGGCGCGGCCAACCCGACGGAGGCCCTCACAGCTTTGATCCAGGTTGCCGAGGCGTTCGCCGAAACGGCGGACAGGCCAGGCGCGGCGCGGCTCTGGTCCGGCGAGGCGGGCACCGCGCTCTCGGACCTGCTGCGGGACGCGTTGGCGAGCCTGGCGGACCTCCCGGACATATGCCTTGCCGACTTGCCGGAGCTGCTCGACGCGCTGTGCGCCGGTTCGGTGGTCCGCCGCCCGCGCACCAAGGACGGGCATCCGCGCGTCGCCATCTGGGGCGTGCAGGAAGCTTCGCTGCAAAGCGTGGACATCGCCGTGCTCGGCGGGCTGGCGGAAGGCGTGTGGCCCGC
>Ga0310811_10003285_pt1 | contig 20339 bp, 24 predicted proteins | sample YCmetagenome_FD_207642 | JGI IMG/M metagenome (GOLD analysis project Ga0310811, IMG submission 207642) | Soil microbial communities from experimental microcosm in Duke University, North Carolina, United States - YC | ecosystem: Engineered > Artificial ecosystem > Soil microcosm > Unclassified ...
GGGATCGCGCGCAGCTCCGGATCGTCCTTGATCCAGCGCGTGACCTCGAGCCCGGATACCTGCGGCAGCTGGATATCCATCAGGATCAGATCGGGCCGCAGCTTGCGCACGAGATCGAGCGCCTCGAAACCGTTGCTGGTGCCGGATGTCTGATAGCCATGGGCTTCCAACAGGTCGCGAAAGAGCTTCATATTGAGCTCGTTGTCCTCCACGATCAGGACGGTTTTGGCCATCCCGTCCCTCCCTTGTCCCAAAGAATTCATTTCGAGAAACAGGCCCGGTCTTCCGGTGCATCGGCACCCCTCCGGACTTGTCGAAAAGTGAAATCAAACTAGCGTCAGATTCGCTCTAACCCGTTAAATCCGAGTGCCATCTTCTCGCGAAGCGGTTTCCACTTGCTTGAACACATTCCTCAGACTCGGGCATGATGGTCTCAAACTAGACACCATAAGTTAACGGAAAGGCAAACCCGCCTGTTGAAAAAGCCTGTTCACAACCCCCGGGAAGTCGCTGAAATCGTTGCGATTCAGGCGCTGTCCTTCATTGCCGCCGAGCCTGAGCGGCTGGGCCTGTTTCTGGCCGAAAGCGGAATCGGTCCGGAGACGCTGCGCACCGCCGCCGCCGACCCGCAATTTCTGGCTCATGTCCTCGATTTCGTCATGCGCGATGACGCGACCGTGAAGGCATTTGCGGCGGCCTCCGAACTGCACCCGACCAACATTGCCGCCGCCCGGCAAGCGCTGGGCGACCCGCATTGGGAGCGCGACGTGCCGTGAGCGCGCCGGCGCAGGCAAGTAGCGGGCCGCGCTGTTTTTGCCGGGATTGCCTCGGCGACCTCGACATCAAGGCCAGGCGCTGCAGCGAATGCGGTTCTCCTCGCCTGGTCCGCCACCCTGCGCTGCCGTCACTGGCGCTCGCGCATATCGACTGCGACGCGTTCTACGCCACCGTGGAGAAGCGCGACAATCCGGAACTCGCCGACAGGCCGGTCATCATTGGCGGCGGCAAGCGCGGCGTGGTGTCGGCCGCCTGCTACATCTCGCGCACTTTTGGCGTGCGCTCGGCGATGCCGATGTTCAAGGCGCTCGCGCTCTGCCCACAGGCGATCGTGATCCGGCCGGATATGGCGAAATACGTCCGGGTCGGCCGCGAGGTGCGCCAGGCCATGCAGACGCTGACGCCGCTGGTGGAGCCGCTCTCGATCGACGAGGCGTTCCTCGATCTTTCCGGCACCCAGCGTGTCCACGGCATGATCCCGGCAAAAGTGCTGGCGCGCTTTGCCCGCGACGTCGAGCGCGACATCGGCATCACGGTGTCGGTCGGCCTGTCCTGCAACAAGTTCCTGGCCAAGATCGCCTCCGATCTCGACAAGCCCCGCGGCTTTGCCGCCCTCGACCAGGACGAAGCGCGCGAAATGCTCGCGGACAGACCGGTCGGATTCATCTACGGCGTCGGACCGGCGACCCAGGAAAAGCTGCTGCAGCGCGGCTTCCGCACCATTGCGGATCTGCAGCGCGCCGATGAAGTCGACCTGATGAAGCAGTTCGCCACCGAAGGCCGAAGGCTGTGGCGGCTGGCGCGCGGCATCGACGACCGTCTTGTCGTGCCCGATCGCGGCGCCAAGACGATTTCCAGCGAGACCACGTTCGAAAAAGACATCCGCGATTTCGCTTCGCTTGAAAAGATCCTGTGGCGGCAGTCGGAAAAGGTCTCGTCGCGGCTGAAGAACGGCAGCCTTGCCGGCTGCACCATCACGCTGAAGCTGAAGACCGCGGATTTCCGCCAGCGCACCCGTTCACAGTCGATTCAGGCGCCGACCCAGCTGGCGGCGAAGATTTTTGCGGTGTCCCGCGAAATGCTGGCGAAGGAGATCGACGGCACCGCGTTTCGGCTGATGGGCACCGGCGTCAGCGCGCTGCGCGAAGGCTCGCAGGCCGACGACAGCGACATGCTCGATCGCCGCTCCGCCCACGCCGAACGCGCGATGGACGATCTGCGCAAGAAATTCGGCAATGCCGCGGTGATCCGGGGCATTGCGTATGAGGGGCCGGAAAACGACGAGGAGGAAGACGAGTAACCCAGGTTTCTCCTAGTCGTTCATTGCGAGCGAAGCGAAGCAATCCATATCGCAGCATAACGGATCGATGGATTGCTTCGTCGCTTGAGCTCCTCGCAATGACGGAATGTCAATCCACGACCGCGACGGCCTCGATCTCGATCAGCCATTCGGGCGCTGCCAGCGCCGAAACGCCGACAAGCGTACTCGCCGGCGGCTCGATGCCCTCAAAGAAAGCGGAACGCGCCTTGCCGATGATGGGTCGAAGTTCCGGCTTGTAGCCGACGACGAAGGTGGTGATCTTGACGATATCGGCATAGGTCGCACCGGCGGCCTTTAGCGCCAGGCCGATATTGTGCATCACCTGCGTGGTCTGCGCGGCCAGGTCGCCCTCGCCGACCAGCCGTCCCTCCTCATCGGTGGAGACTTGTCCGGCGAGATATATCGTGCGCGCGCCTGAAGCCCTGACGGCGTGGGAATAGGCCGGATTGTTGTGCAGTCCGCTTGGCCGAAGTTTCTCGATCTTGCTCATGTCTGTGCGTCCCTGGGGTGCTTGATTGGCGACAGGTTATCCGGGCGAAGCGCTCTCGACCAGAGTGATCAGAGGCTGAGGAAGGCGTTCGCTTTGTGCCACCGAAGTCGCCGCCTCATTCGATCACCCCGTCCGCGCGGGCAAGCAGCGTCGGCGGAACAGTGAGGCCGAGGGCTTTCGCGGTCTTGACGTTGATCACCAGTTCGAACTTTTCCGGGGCCTGGACAGGCAACTCGCTGACCTTCGCTCCCTTGAGGATGCGATCAGCATAGATTGCCGCGCGTCGGAAATTATCGAGCAGGTCACTTCCATAGGAGAGCAAGCCGCCGCTGTCAGCAAAGAACCGATATGCATAGACCGTGGGTAGACGGTGGCGAGCCGCCAGCGATGTGACCTCCAGACGATGCCCGGTCAAGTAGGCGTCAGGCATCACGACAAGGCCGCCAAGGGGCGCACGTGCATGTGTGGCGACGACCGCTTCGAGTTCGGACAGGTTCCGAATGAAGGCAATGCTAGCATCAATTCCAAGGAGCGCTGCGGTGGCTCTCAAGGAGCTCAGGTAATATTCGGCAGCGGACGTTGGCGTGTTGAATGGGACAAGAACCCGAGTGACATTTGGTGCAACTTCCTTAAGCAGCTCAACCCATTTGCCGCCCATCGTCGGTTCGTTACTGATGAAACCGGTGACGTTCCCGCCAGGCTTCGGAAAGCTCGCGACGAAGCCGTTGCCGACCGGATTGTTAACGAATGCGAAAATGATCGGGATGGTGTGCGTTTGCTGCAGCAATGCGCTCGTAGCGTCGCCGTTTTGCGCAAGAAGTAAGTCTGGCTGCAACGCGACGAGTTCCTTCGCGTATCGCTGGTGCGTCTCCGCGTCGTTGTTTGCCACATAGCGCGTGTCCATCGTGACGTCCGACCAACCGAGCTTTTTGAGTTCCCCCCGAAATACAGCAAGGCGGGACCGTGCTTGCGGATCACTCTCGGCCAATGCGAACAGTACGCCGATCCGTCGTGTCTTGCTCAACTGTTGCGCCCGCCCGGTCGTTGGCCACGCTGCAGCCGCGCCACCCAAGACACCGAGAATATCCCGGCGCCTCATTCGATCACCTCGTCGGCGCGGGCGAGCAGCGTCGGCGGAATGATGAGGCCGAGTGCTTTGGCTGCCTTGAGATTGATAATCAGATAAAAATTGGTAGTATTCACGGTAACTATGACGGTCACGCGTCGGCCGACCAACTCCGCGGCCAGTGCAGCCAATGGCTCGGTCTGGCCGCCTGCCCAGCGATACTCGATAGCGAAATTGCGGCCTTCGATGTTTCCTGTCTTTGCCAAACCCTGGTGGAATGCCGGAAGATTGTCAGACCGCTCGGACGAACCTGTGAAGAGAAACCCGATCACTGGCATCGCCGGTTGCTGGGCGCGTGCTCCAAGCGGCCAAGCGGCCGCCGCGCCGCCTGCTAGCCCAATGAACTCGCGCCGCTTCATGTCGCCCCCATGTTCGAATACGGCAGTTTAGCCGTCTGCCCCCGACACTTGAAAGCCGCCCGTGCTGATCGAAGGAAGTATATTTCGGGGGCGTGCAACGACCGCTGTGGGTCAAAAGCTGCCCTAACGGACCCGAAGTTCGACTCCCCTGACAGACGACTCTGTCGGTTTCGTGCCAACCAGCGAGCACACCAAAACGGCCGCTGACCCGACGGGCAAATCACGAATTCCGATTTACGGAAGTGATGTCAAGCCCCGAAATAAAAAATATTTCGCTTTATCAGAAACCCAAATCAGACTATGCCCATTCCCATCCCGTCCCGACCAGAGGGGCGCTCGCGATCGTCACGAACGTGGGACGGGGATGCGATGGACGCGAAAGCTGCGACTGACGAGCGCGGCTTAAGCGTACGGCAAAGACGTGTGGTCCCGACGTCGCGGTGCTGGCGTCAATGCACCCTTGGGCAATAGCCTTCGGGGCGCTAGGGAGGCAAAAGAGCCGTTCTCCGGGGAGAGTACGTTATAAGCCGTAAAGCCATTGCGCAGGGGATGTCGGATGTTCTCCGCTGCCCTGTATGCTCATGTGCGCACTCTTCTACCCATTGCACATGAGACCGCGGGTGCAGCGCGCATCCGGCATTCCCTGCGCCCTCTTATTTGAGGAGGGCGTAAGAATTCCAGCAAACCTCGGGCGCAATGCGCCGCGAGAATGCGAGCGTATGTTTTCCGTCATTGCGAGGAGCGAAGCGACGAAGCAATCCATTCTTTCTTTACGCCGTGAGATGGATTGCTTCGCTGCGCTCGCAATGACGTCTCCAGGCCCCCTCCCCCGCCCAACAAAAAACGGCGGAGCAAATCTCCGCCGTTCGCAACCAATCATGCAAGAGACGAACTTACATCATCGTCAGGTCGAGCACGCCCGGCAGTTGCACCAGCGGCAGCGCGGCGGCGCCGACCAGGGTTGCGACCATCGTCGCCAGCGTCTGGTTGACGCGGCGCTTGCCGCGCATCTGGCTGGCGATCCATTCCAGCACCTTCGTGTCGATGTTGGTGGCCTGCGCCGGCGCCCAGCTCGCAATGTCGGTGTCCGGCGAAAGGGCGACCGTGCGCGGCGGCACCGGCAAGCCGGACGCGGACGCCGCATGATGGGCAACCGCCTTGGCCAGGAGATCGTCGAAACGGCCATCGTCGCTGCGCTCGGCGGCAGCGTCGCTGATTTCAAACAGCGCCTCGGCCTCCGCGCGGCTGACCGGCTGATGCTCGACGGCGGTCGCGGTCAGGATGCGCGCGCACCAGGCGGCGTCATCGGCATCGAGCGCGCGGGAAAAATGGATCCGGCCTTTGGTGGTCGGGCCTTCGCCGGTGATGACGCCGTCGCGCACGATGGTCAGGGCGTGGGCAGCGGTCTTGCGGCAGGAGGGCTGGAGCTGACTGAACGCTTCACCAACCTTGGAACTAGGGGCAGACATTGCTTGCACTTCTCAATTTCATTTCCGGTCCAGCATTTCCATGCGGCCGTGAACGAGTGGTTAACGATTCGGAACTTGCATTCCAGCATTCTTAGATGGTTGCCGATTGGTCGCATTGACGAAGGTCAAGGTTCACCCTCCCCCGGCCGGTCCGGACCGGGCGTGATGAGGGCCATAAAAGGCAATATCGGGGCGAGGCGGGCTTTTATTCCGCCTCCGGATTTTTCGCCGCAGGGGCGGACCAACAGAAAAAATGCTAGGAGTTCCCCGCTCGCGGACAAGGATTCCGCCTTTTTTGACCGGCGGTTCACTTCCACGTCGCTACCACCTATAATTCGATGAGAAATTCTCCTGTAACTTGAATGACATGAGGTCGACCATGGCACTCCCGATTGGCGCGCTCGCCCCTGACTTCGAAGCCCAGACCACCGAGGGCAAGATCAAATTCCACGACTGGATCGGCTCCAGCTGGGCCCTTCTGTTCTCGCATCCGAAGGATTTCACACCGGTTTGCACCACCGAACTCGGCGCGCTCGCCAAGTTGAAGCCGGAATTCGACAAGCGCGGCGTCAAGTTGATGGGCCTCTCCGTCGACCCCGTCGACAGGCATTCGAAATGGTCGGAGGACATCAAGGAGACCCAGGGTGCGGCGCCGAACTACCCGATGATCGGCGACACCGATTTCAACGTCTCCAAGCTCTACGACATGCTCCCCGCCTCCACCTCCGGCGACGTGGCAACGCGTACCGCAGCCGATAACATGACCGTGCGCAACGTATTCGTGATCGGTCCCGACAAGAAGATCAAGCTGGTGCTGGTCTACCCGATGACGACGGGGCGAAATTTCGCGGAAATCCTGCGCGCGATCGACTCCCTCCAGATGACCGCCAAGCATCGCGTCGCGACCCCGGCCGACTGGAAACAGGGCGAGGACGTCATCATCGCGGGCTCGGTCACCGACGACGAGGCCAAGACGATCTATCCGCAAGGCTGGAAAGCGCCGAAGCCGTATATCCGTATCGTGCCGCAGCCTAAGCAGTAACGCCCGTCATTGCGAGCGAAGCGAAGCAATCCATCTCACCGGTAACGAAAGAATGGATTGCTTCGGTCGCGGAGCCCGTCATCGGGCGCGCATTCGCGCGACCCGCTGGCTCCTCGCAATGACGCCCGCTAGACCTTCGGCACCAGCCAGTTGGCGACAAGAAGGCCTGATGTCGACGAGACCGCCGTCACGATGGCGCCCCAGGATATATCGACGATCGCGACCGGCCAGCTCCAGTGCCGCAGCAGCGACAGCGAAGTGAGGTCGAACGTCGCGTAGCAAAACAGTCCGAACAGCGCGCCATAGAGCAGCGTCGACTGAGCGTTCGCATGTGCCGCGCCGCTGACGAAGATCACGATGCCGACGACGTAGAGCAGATAGAACAGCGCGGCGGGGGCAAGCTTGATCTCGCCAAGCATGTTGCCGACCTGGGAGGTGAAGAATCCCTTGGCGACAACGCCGAGGAACAGGAAATCCAGCGGAATGAGGACGAACAACGTCGCCACATAGAGGACGGCATATCGGTTCACGGCAGCCTCCCGCGCGGACCCCGGCGCAATCGGCCGCAGTATACCGCTACTTACGCTTTGGGAGGCTTCCGGTTTCATCAGAAGCCGCTGCTTTGGCTCGCGCAGCCCGGACGCGGTCGAGGATTTCTCCATTTCAGCCCCCGGACGCAGCTTTTCGCCGCACCGGCGAGGAGCGCCTGGCGGGTCAAGCCGGGCGCTTCTTCCTCGGCCTGATATGAAGTCCGTGCGGTTTGCGGAATTCGCTGCGATGACCGCGCCGGTCTTCCTGCGCAAAACGCCTGGCTTTGGCGCGCGATCCGAACTTTTCCTTTACCCTGCCGTTGTGCTTGACGATCACATAACCGCCCTTGGTAATGCTGAACGGCTTTGTAAGCTTTCCAAGATGATCGAACTTGGTGCCGCGCGGATGCTTGAACGGCTCGAACCACGACGGATGCACGAAATTCGACATCTCGACCCCGTCGACCATGAACGTGTCCTCCTCGACCGGATCGCACATCTCGTAGCCATACTGGGTGCGCGTCGTCGCCTCCGCCCAGAGATTGGCGATCGGATCGATCACCATTTCGAACAGCTCGTGCGACGCCGTCACGCTGACCGGCACATTGTCCTCGAGCGAGGTCTTGACGAATACCTTCGAGACCGGTTGACCGCGATGGGTGAGGTCGTGATAGCCCTCCGCGCCGGCCGCGTCGGCGTCGTCGAAATAGATGAACAGCCAGTCCGATGGCCTTGCCTTCGTGGTGTTGTACAGCTTTACCGGATAGCCCCAGACCGGGAGAAAGTGCTCGTCATAGCATTTCTGCAGCGCGGCGGTGAGCATCGGCAACGGAATGCCGAGGCTGGTTTTGGCTTTGTTGATGCAGGCGATCTTGACCGCATTGATGCGCATGGCCTGCGCCGCACGAACGGCCTTCTTCATGAAAATCTCCGCTTGTGAAACGACCGGCGTCAATATCAACATCCAGCATAGCACAAACAAATTAACACGCTAAGGGTGCAGCAAGGATAGAACGGGGTTCAGGCCGTGCGCCGGTTGACCAGAAATACCGCGGCGGCGCAGGCCGTCATGCCAACGATGGCGATGGCATCGAGCCGTTCGCCGAACAGGATGAAAGCCATCAACGATGTCACCGCCGGCACCAGATAGAACAGGCTGGCCACCGAGGTCGCGGCCGAACGGCGGATCAGCCAGTACAGCAGCCCGATAGATCCGATCGACAGCACCACGACGAGCCAGATCAGCGCCAGCGCGAACTCCGCGGTCCAATGCACCACATTGCTCTCCAACAACCATGCCCCGATCCCGAAGAAGATCGTCACCGCGATGTATTGCACGAGATTGCCGGCGCGCCAGTCGATCGCGTTGCAGTAGCGTCGCTGGTACAGCGTGCCAAGCGTGATGCTGACCAGCGATACGGCGGACGCGAACCAGCCCCAGCCCGCCTCCCCGCCCATGGGCCGGTTGTGCAGGATCAGGACGACGCCGGCGAGCCCGAGCAGCAGCCCCGCCCATTGCATCGGCCTGACGCGTTCGCCGAGCCAGCGATTGGCGATCGTCGAAGTCAGGATCGGCTGCAGACCCGGAATCAGCGCCGAGAGTCCCGCGGGAATCGAATGCGCAATCGCGATTGCGGTGCCGCCAAGATAGAACCCGTGTACCAGAATGCCCGCCACCGCGCTGTGGGCGATGCCGATGCGATCGGGCCATCGCGGCCGCGCGATCGCGACAATCACCGCCATCAAGACGACCACCAGCGCCATGCGGATGGCGAGATAGGTCAAGGGGTCGGCATCGTGCACGACGTATTTGGTGGCAATGAAGCCCGTGCTCCACAGCACGACGAAGATTGCCGGCGCCGCACGCGCGGCAAGATTTTCAACATCACGTTTCATTTGCGGAAGCGTAGTGCCCGATCATATGCTATGCGGCAAGGCCTGATCGCGCGGGTCCGTCGCGCGCCATGACATGACAACTTCGAAAGACCGAAATAACGAGGAATAGCCATGGATGTTCGCGCCGCCGTCGCCACCGTTGCCGGAAACCCGCTGGAAGTAACCACCGTCCAGCTCGAGGGACCTCGTGAAGGCGAAGTGCTGGTCGAGATCAAGGCCACCGGCGTCTGCCACACCGATGAATTCACGCTCTCGGGCGCCGATCCCGAGGGCCTGTTTCCGGCGATCCTCGGCCACGAGGGCGCGGGCGTCGTGGTCGATGTCGGCCGCGGCGTCACCAGCGTGAAGAAAGGCGACCACGTCATTCCGCTGTATACGCCGGAATGCCGCCAGTGCCCGTCCTGCCTGTCGCGCAAGACCAACCTCTGCACCGCGATCCGCGCCACGCAAGGCCAGGGCCTGATGCCCGACGGCACCTCGCGGTTCTCGCTTGGCAGCAAGCCGATCCACCACTACATGGGCACCTCGACCTTTGCGAACTTCACCGTGCTGCCCGAGATCGCGGTCGCGAAAATCCGCGAGGACGCCCCCTTCGACAAGGTCTGCTACATCGGCTGCGGCGTCACCACCGGAATCGGCGCCGTCATCAACACCGCAAAGGTCGAGCAAGGCGCCAAGGCGATCGTGTTCGGCCTTGGCGGCATCGGCCTCAACGTGCTGCAGGGTCTGCGGCTCGCAGGCGCCGACATGATCATTGGCGTCGACATCAACAACGACCGCAAGGCGTGGGGTGAGCGCTTCGGCATGACCCACTTCGTCAATCCGAACGACGTCGGCAAGGACCTGGTGCCGCACCTCGTCAATATGACGAAATCAGGCGCCGACCAGATCGGCGGCGCCGACTACACCTTCGACTGCACCGGCAATGTCACCGTGATGCGGCAGGCGCTGGAAGCCTGCCATCGCGGCTGGGGCCAATCGATCGTCATCGGCGTGGCGCCGGCGGGTGCGGAGATTTCGACGCGGCCGTTCCAGCTCGTCACCGGCCGGGTCTGGAAAGGCACCGCCTTCGGCGGCGCGCGCGGCCGCACCGACGTGCCGAAAATCGTCGACTGGTACATGCAGGGCAAGATCCAGATCGATCCGATGATCACCCACGTGATGCCGCTCAACGAGATCAACAACGCGTTCGAACTAATGAAGCGCGGCGAGTCGATCCGCGGCGTGGTGACGTTCTAACCTGAATTGCACCGAAGAGCATTTTTACACTGGATTGCTCCGAGATTTTTCCGGCATCATTGCGGTCCCGACGGGCCGCGCACAGGCGCACGCCCGTTGGTTCTGCAAGGCAACGCAAAGGCAAAATCGGAAAACTCATGCGCGTCAACTTCGTCACCATCGATGTCTTCACCAAAACGCAATTCGCCGGCAACCCGCTCGGCGTCATCCTCAATGCCGAGGGCTTGTCGTCAGCGCAGATGCAGACCATCGCCGCCGAGTTCAACCTGGCGGAAACGACATTCGTGCTGCCGCCGAAAGATCCTGCGCATACCGCCGAAGTGCGCATCTTCACGCCACGCCACGAAATGCCGTTCGCCGGACACCCCAACGTCGGCACCGCCTACGCACTTGCGCGCGAAGGCAAAAGCTATGGTCGCCCGGTTGGTGGCGATAATCTGGTCTTCGAGGAGAAAGCGGGCCTGGTGCCGATCAAGCTGCTGAAGGAGGGCGCGGCCGTTTCCGGCGCGCGACTGGCCTCGCCGCAACTGCTGTCGGTCACGGACGAAGTCCCCATAGAGCTCGTGGCGCGCGCCTGTTCGCTGTCGGTGGATGACATTTTGACGACGAACCACCGCCCCTGCATCGCATCCTGCGGCGCACCGTTCATTATTGCCGAACTCGGAAGCCGGGACGCGCTGGCGCGCGCCAGCGGACGCGCGGAGATTTTCACACAGGAAGTTTCGAAATATCCGGCGACCAGCACACTGATCTACACGCAGGTCGACGAGGGCGACATCGATGTCCGTGCACGGATGTTCGCGCCGCATCGCGGTATCCCCGAAGACCCTGCCACCGGCAGTGCCAATGTCGCGCTGATCGGTCTGCTGGCGAAGCTGCATCCGGAGCAGAATTTGCATCTCTCCAAAACCATCGCGCAGGGCGTCGAGATGGGCCGCCCGAGCCTGCTGATGGCGGAGGCCGACAAGAAGAACGGCAGCGTGACCGCGACCTATATCGGCGGCCGCTGCGTGCCGGTCATGTCGGGAACGATCGATGTGGCGTGAGCGCGATGCCGGGCGACGGCGACCGGCGATCAAAACTCTTCGGGACAGGGATCGACGATCTTCCAGAGCTCTTCACCGTTCTTGATTTTCTTCATCTCGGTGGTGAGCCCGCCATTGCGGCGGATCCAGTCCTTCACGGTGTCCGGATAATAGGACATCAGATCGGACGTGCCGTCCGAGCTCGTGACCTTGATGCCGAAGGTGAAGGCCTTGTCGTAATAAGCCTGGTGGAAGCCAAGGCTCGCCTTCGGCGTCACGCAGATCCTGTTCATCGGCACGATACCGAACACCAGCGTGCAGGCCGAATTACAGATGCCGTCGATGATGACACGTTCCTTGCGATCGCGAATGCGCTTGTACTTGACCTTGTATTCTTCGACATAGCCGCCATGGTCGCGTGTGATGTGCAGATCGGCGCGCGCAGGCGTTGCGACCAGGATCGAGAGGGACAACAGGGCAAGAGACGTGATGCGCATGGGTCGATCGGGAAACGGATAAGCCTTGTCAGTCGTGGGGTGGATCGGTCCGCTAAGGTCCGGACCAGACCGCAGAACCTTGGCCGGACTGTGTTGGGATTTCGTTAAGCATCCTCTGGAGCCAAAAATTGGCACGGTGTGGCCTGTTTTCACGCATTTTTCTTGCGATCTGGCGTAAAAAAAGCTCCCAGACCGGCCAAAAATGTCTAATTTTCAGTGAGACTTCCGGAGAATCCAAATGACGAACGTAAGGTTTTTGATTGCCGCCGCCCTCCTCGCCGCGGTGGCCCTGGCGCCCAGTCTGGCAGATGCGCGCCATTACCGGCACCACCACCGCAATCATTGGCCGCTGCCCTACCCGATCAGCTACCTCCACAATTACGGGCCCGGCCCTGCGCCCGGCACCTTTGCCTATTACGACGGTCCCACCACCAATCACTGCTGGCAGAGCGCGGCAGCCTATCTCGGGCAGGATCGCCGCCGGCACCCCTGCTATTGAGGTCCCGCTTTGCCCTGTCCGGCCAAGTCTGATAATCGAGCGCTCGCAGGCGCTCGTAGCTCAGCTGGATAGAGCATCGGATTTCGATTCCGAGGGTCGGGAGTTCGAATCTCTCCGAGCGCGCCACTATAAGCAGCTGGTAGAATTAGAGTTTTTCCGGTTGCTAGGCCGCCCTGCGGAGGAGGCTTTGAAGCTGAAACTCCAGATCCTCGACCGACTGGGCCAGCTTCTCGCGGGTAACAGGATCTGTGGGCTCCAACGCCAATCGGAGGGCCTGGGCAAGCTTGCGTTCAAGTTGTTCGCGGTGTCTGCGGTACATTCTGATGCTCCTGCCACATAGACGGCGGAAGCCAGTAAAATGTTCACGGACACCTTCACACTTCGTTAAAACCCCGGCGCCCACGCGGCCTTGTAAGAGCTAGATTGCCCCTCTATTGCCTTCTTTCGGGCTAGTATGACGGTGTCAGCATACTCTCCATAACCAGCGGCCACCGCAGGGGGGCGGCTGCAATGATGCACCGATCCCACGAAATTCCGCAGGACGGCGACCTCCGCAACCTTGTCCGCATTACCTCAGCTTGCACATTAGGTCTGTGGGCATTTGCAATAGGCTTGCTGATTGGCACCTTTCTGTTTTCGTAAGCGAGGGGTTATACCAGCTTCGCCCGACCGGCGCCGTTACCGGGAGAACATCCGGCGTGTCTAACCACCACTTCTCACACTGTTGAGAAATCGCTCTTTTTCGCCGGGCGCGTAACCCTGGGAAGCTCCGAAATACGGTTCATTGTAATTGCGGTACGGTGCGGCCGACCCATCCGGTGCATAAGCAAAACCCGAACGGACACCCGGCGTGAAACCTTGGGTGGAATTGACAACGGAATGGCGCCGGTGATGCGCGGTAGCGGCATCAGCGGAAGCAGACAAGGCGATCAAAAAGCCCAAGGCAAGCATATAGCGCATCGCATTTTTCTCCGAATGAATCCTCCACGCGTGATCAGTTGGGGTTGATGCCGCACCGCGCCAAGCTCCAGTGGCCTCACAAGCGATCACATTGGTGGGAAAGCATAACGTGCTCGCGCCGGTCGCAAGCTATCGGTATTTCTGGCAGTAGAAGGGCCCTACCCCCGCCGGGCGCAGCGACCTTTGCAAAACGACGCCTGGCCTGTAACTTGGTCATCGGGGGCAAACGGCGGCTTAAATGTCCCTGCTTTGTACCCCGCATCAAATCGCGCAAAGAAAATCCCTGACTTTCAATTGTTTATAGGCATCTCCGAACGTGCCATTCGGGCGCAAAGAAACAGTGTAAACCACTCATTCGAGAGCAGGCTGACATGAGAAAGATGATCCTGGCGCTGGCCATCCTGTATCCGGCCGCGGCGTTTGCGCAGGGCACGACCGCGCCGCCGGCCAACCCGGCCCCGCCTCCGACCGTCGGTGGCAAGCCGCTGGTTGTGGTCGGATCGAAGAAGCCCGCTACGGGCAAGAAATCAGCAAAGCCGGCGGAGCGCGCCAAGCCGCAATCCGTCGCACAGAAGCTGCAGGTGTGTCAGGACATCGATGACGGAACCAAGGACCGGCTCGCCTGCTACGACACGATCTTCAAGCCTGAGCCCAAAGCCAAGCCGGCGGCCGCCAAGGGCGTCAATGAATGCCGTTTCCTGAAGGAAGAGGACGAGCGGCTGAGCTGCTATAATGGTTTCGCCGACAAGATCCCGAAGCTGCCGCGCTAGCTCCGGAACTGGGTATGTTTTTAGGCCCGCCTGAACTACGAGGCGCTGGCTTTACCAGGTGTTGTTCCCGAACAAGCTGAAGCCGAAGTGTTGCTGCTGGGCAAAGCGCAGCGGCTGGGCCGGACGGCTCTTGGCAATCCTGCGCTTGCGCGGGGCCTGCGGCTCGATCGGCTTTTCTAGCTTCTTGGCTTCCGCCGGGACGAACTGGGCGAAGGTGTCGCGAACCCGAACTTGCGCGGTCGTATCGGCGACAAGTGCCGGCGGAACCGCGGCAATCTGGGTCCTCGCCGCCGGGGGGACAATCGTGGGCAGGCTGGTGTCGTAGACCACCCGTTCCGGCGGTTTCTGGTCGGAGCGAATCCGCACCACGGTCTTGTCGATCGAAGGGGCAGCATTGCTGGCCACGGCCACTTGCTGGGGGGCAAACGCATCAAGGGCGAACAGCAGCGCGAGCAGTACTCCGCCGACAAACAGGAAATAACGCGCTACTGGCATTGACGTCGCTCCCCCCGCGCCGGTTCGCGCGGTTCAGTCAGCTAACTGGCGGTATAGCTATTAGTTCCTACACCTCCTGCCAGGTTCAAAGGCAGATCACTTTTTCGGGTTAGGTGGGTCAGGTTCGGCTGGCCGCGACCGCCGAGCATTTCGCCTTATTTGCGTTGACATTGACGAAGCCGACCAGCATGGCTGAATAGGTCTTCCGGCTCCTCATATTCACGGTGTCGGGAAGCAACCGCCGGCGCTCGGTCAAAGGGCTGCCGTCGCGGCGGGCGAAGGCGCAGGCAATCTCGATATCCTTCACCGCATAATCATTGGTGTTCCGCAGCGTCAGCGTGACGAGCGCTTTCGAGCCGAGGCCGCCCCTTCGCCACGACTGCGAGGAAATCCGCAAGCCATCGACCACCGGCTTCTCGGCGACCGCCGTTTCCGGAAGCGGCCCGGCGGCGGCCGGCATGGTCTCCTCGGCAGGCGCAGTCGCGTGATCTACCGGCGATACATCCTGCGCGTAGAGAAGCCGGGATGACGCCGGGGCGGATCGGCTCTCCGCATCACTCGGTCCGGGAAGCATCAAACATGTCGCGCATCCCGCAATCGCGATGGCCGGCAGCACGAACAGCCGCGCCCTGGAATCTCGGAATGACCACCCGGCGATCCTCATGGCCGTGCCCTCATCACGACTGCCGCTGCGGTTTCCGCCGCTATCGCACTAATCACCTACGGTGCGAATGGTTTCACCCACGCCCGACAATATTGCGGCGGCAGGGCTGCTCTGCCGGGGATGGAATTGCGGAAAACGGGCGGCTAGATTGGCGCTGCAACAACAATAATGCTGGGGAGACCAAAATGCCGACAGTGACCTGGGACCACGTCCATCTGCGCAGTCCCGATCCCGAAGCGACCGCGGCCTGGCTTGCGGATATTCTGGGCGGCGAGATCATTCGCAGCCCCGGGCGCATCGACGTCAAGCTGGGCGGCGCCAATGTGTTCATCGCACCGGTCACGGCCGGCGACGGCGTCAACTCAGCCCCGGTGACGCCCTATCAGGGCCTCGATCATTTCGGACTGACGGTGAAGGACATCGACGCCGTCGCCGCCGAGATCAAAGCCAAGGGCGTCGAGTTCACGAGGCCGCCGACCACGATCCGGCCGGGCGTGCGCATCTGCTTCATCCGCGGACCGCAGGGCATTTCCATCGAGCTTCTGGAGCGCGACAAGAAATATGCCTGACGCGCCGGTGCGCTACGACATGCTGCTCGGCATGAAACAGCGGATCGTCAACCCGCCATAGCCGTGATCTCGAGGTTGGAACTGGCGAACTGGCCGCGGTCGCGCGCATGCCCGAGCTGCGAAACCAGCACCGCCAGCAGCAGACCGTACTTCAACGGCGTCCTCCACCGACCGATATGCTGGCCCACCGCCGGGCCGTCATTGTCCAGCTTTTCAGTTCGTAGACGCGGCGCAAGGCCGCCGGATTTGATCCAGTTGCTCACCTGTCTGTTGCTCCAGCACCCGCCGGCCGTTTGCAGGACAGACCGTGCATTTCACGGGCCAACTCGATTCGGCCCGCGTCACCCGTCATCCTCACGTCGTATTATAACGTCGATGATCGGGACATTAATCGGGGCTACCTGCCGCGTTGACGCTGCGGGTTCCATTTTGGCATAAGCGATTTACCGGTTTCCGCGGGCGCGGCGGTCGGCTGTGGGACGTCATGAAGAACGGGCTGTATTCGATCCACGTCACCCTGCTGGATGGACGCACCGGCAAGGGCAGCGGCGTGATCATGTTCCGGGATGGTCAGATCCTCGGCGGCGACGCCTATCTGTTTTACACCGGCAGCTACACGGTGAAGGGCGACACCTTCAAGGGGGAAGTGCTGGTGCAGCGCCACACCTCCAGCCCCGACGCCAACCCGCTGTTCGGCGGGCCAGCCCCGGTCGGCATCGGCGTAACCGGCACTTTTACCGATACGCGTGCCACCATGAACGGGACGGCGCTAGTCGGCAAAGCCAGCCAGATTTTCGGCGCGACCCTGCGCAAGCTGGCCGATACGATTTAAGCTCGGTATCTTCGACAAGCCGCCGACGCTGGTGCACGTGCGGTGTGCCGTCGTTGCGACCAGGGTCGGGACACAAAATCGCGAAAACAACCCCATGCACAGTAGGGATAGGGTCTCTCACCAACCGAAAACGCAATATCTAGCATGCCTGGGTGAGCGTTGATGGGTACTAAATCCGGACGCGTCCTCAACCGGGAAGCATGGGCTGAAGCAACTCGAACTGGAAAGCGGGTGACGGTCGAGGTGGGGTCACCATATCGTGGCCCGCGACGCGAGGCGTCAATTTGGTGCCCTGAATTACCTTGCTGGCCTTGCCGCGCGATCTATTCCGCCGCCTGCTCCAGCGGCGCCGTGCGCGGCAGGATCATCTGGATCCGGGTACCGCGGCCCGGTTGCGAATCGAGGTCGAGCCGGCCGCCGAGGCGATTGGTCACGATGCTGTAGACGATGTGCAGGCCAAGCCCGGTGCCGCCCTGGTCGCGCCGGGTCGTGAAGAACGGATCGAACGCGCGGCGGCGGACGTCGAGGCTCATGCCGCATCCATTGTCGGAAAACAGGATCTCGACATTGTCCTTGCCGGACTCGCGCACCTGGATATCGACCGTGCCCGCCTTGCCGTCCGGGAAGGCGTGCGCCACCGAGTTCAGGAACAGGTTGGTGAGCACCTGTCCGTAGGGTCCGGGATAGCTGTTCATCATCAGATTGGGCTGGCAATCGACGTTGAGCGTCAGATTGTGTTTGCGCAGGCCCGGCCGCAGGCTCATCACCACCTGCTCGGTGAGATCGCCGAGATCGAAACTGCGCTGGTCGGAATAATTGCGATCGGCGGCCACCTGCTTGAACGACTGGATCAGCTCGGCAGCGCGGTTGAGATTGGCCACCAGCTGCGATGACGCGTCGCGGCTGGTTTCGAGAAAATCATTGAGGCTGGAGCGGCGCAGCTCGCCGCGCCCGACCTCGGCGGTGAAGTTCGCGGTCTTGCGCTCCAGCGCGGAGGCGACCGTCAGGCTGATGCCGACGGGATTGTTGACCTCGTGCGCCACGCCCGCCACCAGCCGGCCGAGGGCGGCGAGCTTTTCCGCTTCGATCAGCGAATTCTGGGTTTCCCGCAGATTGCGCAACGCGCTTTCCGCGGCATCCTTGGCCTTGCGCATCTCCGATTCGACGCGCTTGCGCTCGCCGATGTCGAGCGCAACGGTGACGATGTTCTCGATCTCGCCGGCGGTATCGAGGATCGGCAGCTTGTTGACCAGCCATTGCCGCATGTTGCCGGCGGAGTCGCGATATTCCTCCTCGTAGAAACCGAGCTCCCTGCCGGCCGCCAGCACCCGCTTGTCGTTCTCGTCGGTCTTTTCCGCGCCATAGCGCGACATCAGGTCGGAGGTGGTCCGGCCGATCGCGTCGGCAGGCTCGATGCCGAAAATGCCGGCCATGTAGCGGTTCATCAGCACATAGCGAAGCGCCTTGTCCTTGACGTTGATGACCGCGGGCACGGTGTCGATCACCATCTGCAGCAAGCGGCGGCCTTCGGCGATCGCATCCTCGGCGCGCTTCTGGTCGGTGATGTCGCGCACCGTTCCCTCGTAGCGGACCAGTTCGCCGTCCTCGTTGCGCACGGCACTGGCGCTGTCCGAGAGCCAGAGAATCGTGCCGTCACGCGCCCGCACCTGGTACTCGAACTCGCGGACCATGCCGTCGCGTCCCATCAGCCGTTCGAATTCCGCCCGCGCCTCGGGATGAACATAGACGGTATCGGCGACATGGCCGAGGCCGTTGATCAAATCGCGCGGCGTCGCGTAGCCCATGATCCGCGCCAGCGCCGGGTTGGCGTTGAGCAGTGCTCCACCGGGCGTCGTGACATAGATCCCGTCGACCGAGGCCTCGAACAGTTTGCGATAGCTTTCCTCGGCAAGCCGCTGTTCGGCCAGTGCGCGCACCGCCGCCTCGCGCGCGGCGTCGGCGTCGACCAGCGTCTGCCGGAACACTTCGGCCGCGCGGGCGATGTCGCCGATCTCGTTGTCGACGTCGGTCGCCGGGATCGAGGCGTTGGTTTCGCCGCCGGCCACCGCTCGGATCGAGGTTGCGATCGATGCCAGCGGGCGCACGGTGCGCCGAACCACCAGAAGGGCTGCGAATAGTCCGATCAGCACGCCGGCCGTGCCGAGCACGATGCTCTGCCATTTCGCTTCCGTCAGCGTCCGCGCAAAGTCGCGGGACAACACGTGGCCGCGGCGAGAACTGACCTCGCGCAACAATTCGGTGACGCGCTGGATCAGGCGGCCCTCCGCACCCAGCACCTCCTTGTCGATATCGGAAATCTGCCGCTCGCGTATAGAGATGGCGATGATCGCTTCGGCATAGCCGTCGACCGCGGCGCGCAAGGCGGGTTCGGTGATCGTCATCGAGCGCATGCTTTGGGCCGCCGCCTCCGCGGCGGACGGATTATGCGCCAGCAACGCCGAAGCGATCCGGCTCTGGGTCTGGGACAAGGCCGACGCGATCAGCGGATCGGGGGCGTTGCCGATCGCATCATCGAATTTCTCGCGCAGCGGCGGCAGCGCCACGATCATTTCGGCGCGACGGTTGATCAGCGCGGAAATGCGCTCGATCCCGCCGCGGTAGGTCGACAGGCGCTCGGTGACGCCGTCGATCATGTCCTGCTGTTCGGGGGCAAGTTCCAGCCGGGTTTTCTTCAGGATCTCGCTGAGCGAGGTCGCGGCCTCCCCTACCTGGACCGACTGGGTGCCGGGGTCGGTGACGAAATCGCGTGCCGCCAGCCGCAATTCGTTCATGCGGCGGTCGATGTCCTCGGCGAGGTCGCCGACGCTCTGCAGCCGCTGCAACTCGGCAAAGGTCGAATCGATATGGCGGATGGCGATGACGCTGGCGGTGGAGGTGATGATGATCACCGCCAGCACCAGCAGGAAGCTGCCGAATGTAAGTTGGCCGATCGAAAGCGAGAACGATCGCGTCGTTGGCGAATTCGGCGGCAGTTCAGAGGTCATGTTATCGAGGCCGGGCTCCAATCGGCCGCAATATACGACGTTATCAGGGCCATGGGGAACCTGCTGGATTCGAGGGAAACGAGCAGTTTTCGCGGCCCGGCGGAACCGCCGGCCGGGCCAACCCGCCAGATTTGGTCCCAAAAACCTCAGTCGGAAGTGATGGCGGCCTCCTTGACCACCTTGGCCCACAGTGCGACGTCCGACGTGATGATATCGGCGAACGTCCGCAGCGGCGCACGCTTCGGCTCGCAGCCGGCCACGTCGAGCCTTTGCTGAACTTGCACCACAACGCCGAACCACGGCGTCACCTGGGGCTCGGCAAAGCCCTGTTCGGGAAGGTGCGTCTCTCGCTTGAGACGTTACGCGGCCGCCGGCTTCACGCTCCGCGCCGGGATCGTCATCGCGGCGACACCGATGACGACGCAGGCCAACCCGATCCATGCCGTCGGCGACAATTGCTCGCCGAGGAATAGCACGCCGAGCGCAACGCCGATCGGTACCCGCAGGTAAGCCTGCGCCGTGGTGCCGACCGAACCCAGCGTCTGGATCAGGCGGAAATAGATCACGAACGCGGCGGCGGTCGAAAATACCGCAAGCCCGAGCAGCGCCAACATCGAATTGGTCGATGGCGCGATCGTCCAGGGTTGCTCGACCACGAGTCCAAGCGGGATCAGCACGATCGCGCCACACAACAGCGAACCTGCCGCCGGCGCCATCGGGTCGAGGCCCTTGAAGCCGCGGCTGAAGATAGCGGCGCCCGCATAGCAGATTGCG
>Ga0310811_10003287_pt1 | contig 20335 bp, 19 predicted proteins | sample YCmetagenome_FD_207642 | JGI IMG/M metagenome (GOLD analysis project Ga0310811, IMG submission 207642) | Soil microbial communities from experimental microcosm in Duke University, North Carolina, United States - YC | ecosystem: Engineered > Artificial ecosystem > Soil microcosm > Unclassified ...
ACGAAGTGCTGCATCTCGCCCTGCTGCCACCCGTGTCCGAGGAGCTCGCGGACAAGGTGCAGCCGGAGCCGTCCCCTGGGTTGGCTGGACTCACCACACCAGCCGATCGCACCGACGACGTCGACACACCCGTGGGGTGATTCAGTTGTCGCCCGGCCGTGCCGCGCGACAACTGATCGTCTGGCTCCTGCTCGGCGCAGGAACCACGACGGTGCACGCGCAAGCGCGTTTGGCGAAGGGCGTGCTCGACGGCGCCGTCACCGACACGAGTCTTGTGCCGATCGCCGGAGCAACCGCGTGGATCGTCGGATCCAGGGTCGAAGCGACCACGGACTCTAGCGGCCGGTTCCGAATCGTCGATCTGCCGCCAAATCAGTACGTCGTTCTGATTCGACAAATCGGCTACGCGCCGCTCTCATCGACCCTGCGCATCGCGGAGGGCGACACCGTCCGCGCGGCGTTCGCGCTGCATCGTGCGTTGCCCGTGCTCGACACTGTCGTCGCGACGGCCAATCGCGCGCCGTCGCGGTTGCAGGAGTTCGAGGATCGACGACGGCTGGGTCAGGGGAAGTATCTGACGCAGGCAGAAATCGAAAGGATGAACCTGGTCGGCACCGTCGACTTGCTACGGACTTTCTCGGCCTACAACCGTGGCACGAATCCTCGCGGCGCCGGTCTCGAATCGTGTCCTTATCAATATTTCCTCGATGGAGTGCCGCTGCAGATTAGGAGTCTCCAAGCGGATTTACCCCCGCCGGGCCAGCTCGCAGGAATCGAATTGTACGTCAACAGCGCGACCGTACCGCTGTAGTACAAAACGTTCGGGGGCAACAGCGGCGGCAAATATGGTGGTGGCTTCTGCGGCGTGATCCTCCTCTGGACGAGGAGTGGCGAGTAGCGACCGGCCCAGGCTCTACGGAAACAGCGACGAGATCAGGAAGATCAGCATGCCGGCTAGACCGCCGACGATCGTGCCGTTGATTCGAATGAACTGAAGGTCGCGACCGATCGCGAGCTCGACGCGCCGCGATGTCAGCTCCGGGTCCCACGCGGCCACGGTCGTCGCGATCAGCTCCGCGACTTCGTCCTGGTAGCGCGCGACGAGGAACACGGCGATGTCCACCGCGAGCTCGTCGAGTTTGGCGAGCAATTCCGGATCGTCTAGCGCCTTCTGACCGAACGACGTGAGCGCGCTCTCGATGACATTCGGCGCCTCCGACTGTGGGTTGGCGGCGAACTTCGCCAGCGCCGCCTTGCCATCCTGCCACAGCGACGCCGAGAACTTGCGCGCCGCTTCGTTGTCGAGGAACTCCTCCTTCCACGCGTCGACCTTGGCGGCGAATTCAGGCGACGTATTCAACCGGTCGATGAAGCCGGCGAGCGACACGTCGAAACGCTCGCGGAGCGGATGGAATCGATCGTCGCTCAGTTCGGCGAGCAGCCGCTGAATCGCGCCGAGCACTCGCTTAAAGATCTTGTCGTCGACGGCCGACGGAATCCACCACGGCGTCTCCCGCTCGATGCGCTCGCGAATGAGGTCGGCGTTCTCGTTGACAGTACGCGACGCGAGCTGGATCACCTCGTCGAGCACTTCCTGATGCCGATTGTCCTCCGTCATCACGCTCAGCATCTTGCCGAGCAGCGGCGCGAGGCGCATGGTGCGAACGCGTGTGGCAAGGCTGCGGTCGATGACCTCCTGTACATCTTCGTCGCGGAGCATCTCGGCCGCGGAGCTCATGGCGGTAGCGGCGCTCCGCGAGATCGTTCGCGCATTGGCGGGATCGGCGAGCCACTCGGCCATGCGCCGACCGACCTGCATCGAACGCAACCGATGCTCGATGACGTCGCGCGACAGGAAATTCCGTTGCACGAACGCGCCGAGCGTACGACCCACGCGATCCTTCTTCGCCGGCACGATGGCCGTGTGCGGAATCGGAATACCGAGCGGATGCCTGAACAGCGCCGTGACGGCAAACCAGTCGGCGAGCCCGCCGACCATCGCCGCTTCCATCGTCGCGCGGACGATGGCGATCCACGGGTACCGCGATTCGATGGCGCGAGTGACGACGAAGAGGATGGTCGCGGCGACGAGGAGCAGCGTTGCCCGACCCTTCATCTTGTCGAGCGCTGCCTGTCGCGTCGCTTCGTCGTGGAGAATCTGCATCGCGCGAGGAGCGCGCGGCGGCTCGGGCGGAGCGCTTGCTGGCCCGAGCAACGACGACGGCTCCCGCGACGGCAGCGTCACCGCGCCGTGACCTTGACCTTCGAGAAGTCGACGAGGTCCGAGACGCCGGCTGGCGTGTCGACGTACAACACGACCGGACGGCCGCCGATCTCACGCACATCGACGTCGACCGTCCGCTTGCCCGTATAGAAGTGGCGTCGCTCGCCGGTGATCGTCGGCTTCACGTTGAATCGCTTGACCATCACTTCGTCGATCGCCGACATGAATTCGGCCGCGTCGGTCGGGGTGTCCCACGCCGTTGCCCAGACGAGCGCATTGCCCTGCGGCGTTTTGACGAGCACGTAGCGATCACCGTCCCAACCATTCGACGCGCGAATCGAGCGGTCCTGGTCGCGCGTGTGCTGGAAGATGAACAGCCGAGTGCCGAACTCGCCGAAATCGTTCTCGTCGATCGTGCCGGGAATCGAAGGCAGCGTGATCTGGCTCGGGAGATCCGGCGGGTTTCCGAAGTACGCCGAGTCGTGCATCAACTGCTCGGTCGACACGGGCATGTTGCCGAACGGAAGCTGTCCGGGTCGCTGAGCCTTGAAGCGCCGAATGAAATCAGCGCCGTTGATGTACGGGAAGATGAGCGTTTCCTGAATCACCCTCGGCGCGGAGCTGAACACCGCCTGGGTGGACATCCCCTCGCGAATCGTCGAGCGAATGCTCTCCCAGCCTCCGGGAAGCTGCTGGGCCAGATTGCCCGATCCGCCTGCCATGAGATAGATCTGCTCGTACGTCGCCTGTCCCTCGATGACCGCCTGCGCGGCCGCGGCGCGATCGTCGTCGCCTGCGATGTGCTCGAGGGAGTCGAGGTTGGTGTATTGATCCTGAAGCGCGTGCACCAGCTCGTGCATGATCGTGATGCCGGCGTATTCCTCCGGCGCGTCCTTCACGATGTAGAGCACCTTCGTCTTGGGGTCGTAGTATCCCATGATCTGCTCGGTCAGCACCTTCACGTAGAAGTCCGCAAGGTGCATCGTGTCGGGGATCATCCCGAGCAGCTTGAGACTCGCCTCCTGATTGGCCAGCTGCTTCTGCACGCCTGGCTCGCGCATCTTCTGGAGGAGGAATTCGCGAACCTGGTCGCGCGACCTGAGCTCGAATTTGGGCGGCGTCTTGAACTTCACGCCGAGCGCTTTCTCGATCTGCGGGACGTCCGCCGCCACCTTGTCGGCATACGTGCCTTCGTCTGCGTCGGCCTTTTCTCGGCACGCGCCGGCGATCAGCGCGGTCAATGCGAGCACCGCAATCTTGCTACTCCAATTTCGTATCATTGTGCTGCGTCTGGCTCCCATTCCACAGTCGTGCCGGCCATCAGTCCGACGACACGGGCGATATCATGGCCACGAATCACGTGGCCCTCTTCCATGAGCAATCGCGCGAGATCAGCCTCAAGCGGCGCGAGAGTCATCGGACGTTGAATCGTTGGCTCGCTCGCCGTAGCTGACTTGGTGCCTTCGGCGGCGACTGGTGCCGGCGTTCCGACGAAGAACGCTTCGAGCTCCGCACCAATACGTTCGAGCGCACCGACGCCCTCGTCGGAACGAGCTTCTGGCTCGCGGCGCTTTCGCTCGCGATCGCGATCGACGACCGCTTCCTGCTTGAGAAGATCGAGACGCTGTTTGATCAGCTCCTCCGTACGAGGGCTGTACTGCGTGACAGCCTGCATGTGCGCACAGGCTTCATCCAACGCATCGATCGCCTTGTCGGGCCGCATTCGATCGCGGATGTACCTGTCGGTGAGCTTCACCGCGGCCCGGAGGGCTTCGTCGGAGATGAGCACGTTGTGGTGGCGCTCCAGCCGCTCCTTGCGAGCGTGGAGGATCTCGAGTGCCTCCAACTCACCGAGCTCGCGAACCACGACCTTCTGGAAGCGCCGCTCGAGCGCGGGGTCGCCTTCGACCCATTTGGTGTACTCGTCGCTCGTCGTTGCCCCGATGACCCGGAAATCTCCACGCACGAGCGCCGGTTTGAGCATGTTCGCCGCGTCCATCGCCGTACCGATCGCCGTGCCCTGGCCGATCAGGTTGTGCAGCTCGTCGATGAACAGAATGACGTCCTTGGCGGCGGTCGTCTCGGCCACGATCGCCCGGACACGCTCTTCGTATTGGCCGCGGTAGGTCGTGCCGGCGAGGAGCGAGACGTGGTCGAGTGAGAGGACGCGAACGTTGCGCATGACCAGCGGCACGTTCTCCGCCGCAATCCGCTGGGCCAGGCCCTCGGCGATGGCCGTCTTGCCGACCCCGGCCGGGCCAACGAGCGTCGGATTGTTCTTGCCGTGCCTGAGCAGAATGTCGATGACGCGCGCGACTTCCTGCTCACGACAGCGAACGGGCTCGAGGCGTCCGGCCCGCGCATCGGCGGTGAGGTCGCGCGTGAAGCGCGCCAGGACGCCGCCGGCAGCATCGTTCCGAAGAAGATCTCCAATCATTGGCGGGATGCGGAAGCGGGAAGATGTAAGCGAGGAAAGCGCAACGGGAAGCGAGTGGCGGATGGAGCTCAACCATCATACCCCGCTAACCCCTTCTCGCTTCTGCTTCCCGCCCTATCCGCGCATGATCCACGCGACCAGGGCGTCTCCCCAAAACAACGTCAGCAGTGCAGCAGGCGCAAGGAACACACCGAACGGTACGAGAGGCGTCTCGAACGGCGGTGAGCCGAGCGCGAGCTCGGTTTGCTCTCGCGCGTGCCCACGTCGAAGAAGCGTGACCGGAATGACCACACCCGCGAATGCCACGGCGCCGAGTGTCGCGCCGACGAATACGGTGATGAGAGCGCGCGAAGGTCCGAGCGCCGCACCCACGAACGCCATCAACGTCACGTCACCGAGGCCCATGGCTTCACGCTTGGTCATCACTTCGCCGAGCCAACCGACGATGGCGATCATCCCGGCGCCAGCGCACGCCCCGATGAGAGCATTGTACGGAGTGGCGAACACCTGAGTTTCGCCGCGAAAGAACGCAAGGACCGACGTCGCGAGAGCGAAGAAGAGACCGAACAGCGTGAATCCGTCGGGAATCAGATAGTGCATGGCGTCGGTGATCGCGACGCCGAGCAGAATCGTTCCGAAAATCGCAACGCGCAGGGCCGTGAACGTGGGCCCGAAATGGTTGACGGAAAGCACCCAGCCGATCGCCACGGTGAGCTCGACGAGCGGGTACATCACCGAGATCGGCTCGTCGCAGCAGCGACATTTGCCGCGCAGCGCAATCCAGCTCACCATCGGAACGTTCTCGAACCACGCGAGCTGATTCGCGCACCGCGGGCAGCGTGAACGTGGCCGGAGAATGGAGCGCTCGAGTGGCCACCGAACAATGCAGACGTTCAGGAATGAGCCGATGCACGCGCCGAGGAAGAACGCGTAGATCTGCACGAGAAGCGATCCGAGGGGACTATTCACCGGCGAAACTCATAGAGAAGGATTCCTGCAGCGACGGCGACGTTGAGAGACTCGACGTCGGCGGAGATAGGGAGTGCGACGAGGCGATCGGCCCGTTCCCGCGACTGCGGCGAAAGCCCACCCCCTTCGTTCCCGACCACCACTGCCAACCGCGCTGGGGGACTCAGCTGTTCGATCGACTCCCCGCCGGCATCGGCGGCCCAGACGTCCACGGAGCGCTCGCGCCGGAACGAGTCAAGCTCGTCCCAGGTACCATTGAGGCAGGGGTGGTGGAAATGCGCTCCCATCCCGCTACGGACGACTTTGGCGTTCCATAGGTCAACGGTTCCAGGGAGGGAAAAAGTTGCCGTCGCTCCAAAGGCTACTGCAGTGCGCAGCATCGTGCCGACATTTCCGGGGTCCTGGACGGCGTCCAGGATGAGGAGTCGGAGCGTTTCGCCTCGCGGGATGTCCTCGAGGCGCTGGACCGGAACGGCCGCGATCGCCAGAATCCCCTGCGGAGACTCGGTCTCGGCGGCGCTCTCGAAGTCCTGGAGACTGACCTCCTCGGTGGGTATTCCAGACGATCGCAAGCGTTCCAACAGACTCGTGCCGCGGTCGCTTTCGGTCAGTCGCGAGGTGACCAGGGCACCCCGGACGTCGAGCGGCGAGCCGAGCAGTTCTTCGACACCTCGGATCCCCTCGGCGACAAACAGCGCCTCGCGCTCCCGGGCCTTCCGGCGGCGGAGGTTGCGCGCAAGGGTGAGGAGTCTATTGGCCATAGGGAATATGTTTTGCCTTTTCGGGGGTATTGCACTCCATAGATGAAACACGGAATGACTTATATGAGACGATTTGTTACCGGCGCGGCAATGGCTGCGGTTTTGGGGGGTTTGACAGCGTGCGGCATCTCACAGCAGCAAGAGGTGCAGATCGGCGCTGACCAGTCCCAGCAGGTAAATGCGCAGCTGCCGATCATCCGTGACCCGGTGATCAATCGATATCTCCAGACCATCGGAGATTCGCTGGCGAAGGTCACATCCCGGTCGGATCTCGAGTGGAAGTTCTTCATGGTCAACACGAACGACTTCAATGCGTTCGCGCTGCCGGGCGGCTACATCTACGTCAACCGCGGCGTCGCCGAGCGGTCGACGAACATGGATGAGTTCGCGTCGGTGTTGGCCCACGAGATCGGCCACGTCGTCCTGCGGCATTCTGTGAAGCAGATGGAGCAGATGCAGGGGGCAAACTTCGGCGTCACGATCGCTTGCGTGCTCACCGGCGTCTGCAACAACGGGTTGACCCAGGCGGGAATCAACGTCGCCGGACAGGCGGTGTTCGCCAAGTTCAGCCGCGACGACGAAGCACAGGCCGACGCCGCTGGCGTCGACGAGCTCGTACGCGCCGGAATCAACCCGAACGGAATGCCGTCGATGTTCCAGAAGCTGCTCGCCGAACGCGAGAGCAAGCCCACCGCCCTCGACGCCTGGTTCACGGACCACCCACTCGAAGAAAGCCGCATCGAAGCTTCGCGCGCTCAGATCGCCAAGATCAATCCCGCGATCATTCGGACGCTCACGACGAACACGACGGGCTTCAACGAGTTCAAGGCCCGAGTCCGCACCCTTCCGCCGCCGCCCGCGCAGCGAAGCCGCTAGCGCGAACTACAGGCGGGCGATCACGCCGCGGATGAGGCGCTTGAAACGACCGGCAGCATGAGCGGTCGTTTCGAGCACCTCCGCGTGCGTGATCGGAGTGCTCGATAACCCGGCCGCCAGGTTCGTGATGCAGCTGACGCCGAGCACTCGCATTCCCATGGCGCGCGCCACGATTACCTCGGGAACGGTCGACATACCCACCGCGTCCGCGCCGAGTTGGCCGAGCATCTTCACCTCGGCGAGTGTCTCATAGGCCGGACCGAGGAGTCCGGCGTAGACGCCTTCGCGCAGGGTCGTCCCCTGCTCCGCCGCTACCGTGCGCGCCAATTCGACGAGAGTCGGATCGTACGGGTCCGACATATCGGGGAAGCGAACGTCGCCCTCCTCGACCGCCCCGATGAGCGGATTGCGGAACATGAGGTTGATGTGATCGCGGATCAGCATCAGATCACCCGGGTTCCAACGGGCGTTCAGCCCGCCCGCCGCGTTCGAGACGATCAGCGTCCTTGCTCCCAGTGCATGGACGACTCGCGCGGGAAAGGCCGCCAGCCGGACGTCGTGCCCCTCGTACATGTGAAACCGGCCGGCGAGCGCGACGACAAGCTTTTCCTCGAGCGTGCCGACGATGAGCGTTCCGGCGTGACCGGCAACCGTCGCCGACGGAAAACCCGGAATCTCGCGGAAGGGAATAGTCGCCACGGGCGCAATCTCGTCGGCAAGACCGCCTAGGCCCGAGCCCAGCACAATGGCGATGTCCGGCACCCGGCCATCGAGTCGCGCAGAGATCGACGATGCGGCGTGTCGCGCCTCCTCGGCGCCGAATGCGGTCGTCATGCCGCGCCCTTCTGGAGCACCGCGATGTCGGCAGCGGCACGAGCTATCAGCCGTTCGCGTTCCTCCCACGGGAGAAATGCGCTGGCAAATCCATTCAGCGCGATGGTGCTCAACTCTTCGAACGAGAAATCGAGCGTTCGGGCGGCGTGCACGTACTCGTCGGTGAGCGTGGTGCCGCTCATGAGCCGATTGTCGGTGTTCAGCACGACGTTCATCCCGCGATCGAAGTACGATCGGAGCGGATGCTGTTCGTACGATTCGACGGCGTGCGTCTGCACGTTGCTCGTCAGGCAGATCTCGAGCGCGATGCGACGGTCGTTCACGTACTGCGTAAGCGATTCGTCTTCGATCAACCGGGTCGCGTGACCAATGCGGTGCGCGCCGCAGGTGTGAACCGCGTCGCGCACGTACGACGCGTCGGCGCCCTCACCCGCGTGACAGGTGCACGCTAGATCGTGCTCGCGCGCGTAGGCAAATGCCATCGCGTGAGCCGACGCAGGGTTTCCGAGCTCGCCCCCCGCAAGGTCGAACGCCACGACGCCGCGATGCTTGTAGGCGACGGCGAGCTCGGCCAATCGCAGCGAGACCGCGGCATCGAGGTTTCGCAGCCCGCAGATGATGACGCGGCCCATCGCCGCGCCCTCCTGCTCGGCACGCTCGAGTCCGCGCAGCGGTGCCTCGACGGCTTCCTCGAGAGTGAGGCCGCCGCGGACGTTCAACACCGGCGCGTAGCGGACCTCGATGTATCGAACCCCGTCGCGTGCTGCATCGACCGCCAACTCGTACGCGATGCGCTCGAGTGCCTCCGCCGTCTGCATGACCGACAGCGTCACGTCGAAACGCGCGAGATAGTCCTCGAGATTTCGTGCGTCGTCGACGAGCATGTAGTTGCGCAGTGCGTCCGGGTCGTCGACCGGCATGGGTTGCTTGTATTCACGTCCGAGCTCGATCAGCGTTTCCGGACGAACCGACCCGTCGAGATGACAGTGCAGCTCGGCCTTCGGGAGCCGTCGGAGGAGTTCCGAGTTCACGAGCGACATTCGCTATTCGTCGCTGGAGTCGGCGGCAGCTCGATCGCGTTTGGCGATGAGACGAAAGATCGACCCGGCGACGGCCGCCGTTTCGAAATCGATCGGAAGTCCCCGGCTGTCGGTGATCAGACGAGCGCCGGCTGCAACCTCGCTCGCGGCGTCCGAATTCCAGGCGCGCACTGCGTCGAGAGCCGTCGACCCGGCGGGAACGTCGACGCCCGCAGCATTGACGAAAACACGAACCATGCGATTGGTCATTTCATTGATCTGAGAAGGCGGCCGACCGCCGCGCCTGGCACAATGCGCCAGTTGGAATGAAAATAATCGGCTGGCCTGAGCGTGCCCCGGGCTCGCACTTCGTCGATGAGCAGCTGGCGAATCTCCTGCTGTCGATCGTAGACCACCGCTGCATCGCGCAGCATGGAGAACCCGCCGCCGCCGGTCTGGCGATAGTTGTTGAGCGCCATGGTGAACGTATCGGTTGGTGCCACCGGCCTGCCGTCGTAGTCGAGCTGCGTGATTCGTTCACCGAGCGGCTTGGAGACGTCGATCGTGTAGTCGACGCCGGCGACGATGTCATAGTTGAAGCCGGGGATCGACGGGTCGACGCCGGCGCTCCCCTCCTCGCCTTCACGGAAATAGCGCGCGCTCTGCTCGAGGTACGCACGCAGCTGCGCGCCGGTGATGCGCACGGCGCGCAACGTGTTGTCGTACGGGTACAGAGCGGACAGGCGTGAGATCGTGATCGGGCCCGCGGCGAGCGACGCGTCGAGCGAAAACGCGGGGGTGCTGGCGAGCTGCGCACCAGCGGCCTTGCGCTCCACCTCGAGAATGAAATCGATCAGCGGCGTGTCGACGACACGAGCGGAGTCGGCGCGCCAGGGCACTGGTGTCGAGCCGATGGGGGTCGTGACGTACTTGACGGCGACGCGGTGGCCTTCCTGGCTCACGGCCAGGATCTGCGGGTCCTCCTTGTGCCTCGCCGTCTGCACGAGCTGGCTTCGCTTCGACATGACCTGGTAGCGGCCGTTGCGTCGCTCGAGGCGTAGATGCGCGATCGCCACGCTCGTCGCCCAGTTCTTCGGCTGCATCAGGAGCGTGCCGGCGATGACGGTATCCGCCATCTCCTTGTGCGAGTGTCCGTACACGATGAGGTCGATGCCCGAGACCTCATGAGCCACTCGCGCCGCGACGTTCTCGCTCGGCACGTGCGTGCTCACGGTGTCGTAGCTGGACGGCTCGTTGAGCCCGGAATGCAGGACGACGATGACGACATTCGCCCCGGCGTCGCGCGCCTGACGTACCGCCGATCGAACGGCCGGAACGATATCGCCGATCGTCAGGCGGCCCGCGAGGTTGTCGCGATCCCACACCATCGCGCCGGGTGTCGTTGCGCCAACGATCGCGATCTTGACGCCCCGACGGGTCGATAACGCCCACGCTCGAAAGCGTGGCGTCCCGTCGGGCCTGAACACGTTGGCGGCGATGAAGGGGAATTGTGCCTCTCGAGCGGCGCGATCGAGCGTCGACAGCCCATAGTTGAACTCGTGGTTCCCGATCGCCACCGCGTCGTACTGCACCGCGTTCATCGCGGTGATGATCGGGTTCTTCATGGTGGTGTCGATGCGCGCGGCGGCGAACCCAAGCGGGTTGCCCTGGATCAGGTCGCCGGCGTCGACCACGACCGGGTAGATAGTCGAGACGCGCCGCAGCGAATCGATGATCGTGGCGGCCCGGGACAGCCCGCGGAGTGTGTCCGGGGCGTTGGCGTAGTAGTCCCAGCCACGGACGTAGCCGTGGACGTCCGTCGTGGCGGCCACAACGAGGTCGATGGGGCCGTAACTTTCGGGGAGGCGGGGCTGCTGGCAGCCCGCCACGGAGAGCACTAAGTACGTGCCGATCGTCAACTTCCTTCGCATCAGGAAAAGCTAGCGGCGGCTCACGCCCCGATACCAGATTGTGACAGTGTCAACGCTTCTTTTCGCGCGAGAATTCCGGCAATTTCACTCGCGCATGACCAGAGTGACGGCGAACTGATGAAGCCCTTGATCATCGGAATCGCCGGCGGCTCAGGATCCGGTAAGTCCACCGTCGCGCGGAACGTTGCGCAGGCGCTGCACGCGGAGTCCGTCGCGTTCATCGACATGGACGCGTACTACGCGAACCACGCGCATCTGCCCCTCGCCGATCGGCGGAAGGTCAATTGGGATCACCCGGATGCGTTCGATTGGGGGTTGTTGATCGATCAGCTCGCCCGGCTGTCCGCAGGTGAGTCGATCGAGAAGCCGGTCTACGATTTCGTGAGCCACACGCGAAGCGATCGTACCGTGGTCGTTCCGCCAGCGCAGGTTGTCGTAATCGATGGCATTCTCCTGTTCAGCGACGCGCGTGTTCGTGACTTGTGCGACGTGAAAGTCTTCGTCGATGCGGATGCAGACATACGACTCGTTCGACGCATCCGCCGCGACACGGCCAAGCGCGGTCGGCCGCTCGATGAAGTGCTCGACCAGTACGTCACGACTGTTCAGCCGATGCACCTGCAGTTCGTGGAGCCGTCCAAGCGCTACGCCGACGTGATCGTCCCTCGCGGCGGTCACAACACCATCGCCATCGAAATGATCGTCGCCAAGATCCAGCGCAGGCTCACGGCCGCGCGGACCGCCAACCCGTGACAGCCCTTCAGAGCACTACCGGCGAGCGCGTCCTCGTCGTCGACGACGAAGCGGATATCGTCGCCCTCGTCGCGTACCATCTCGTCAAGGCAGGCTACCGCGTGTCCACGGCCTCCTCTGGCCCGGACGCGCTGACCGCCGCCCGCCAGGAGCGCCCGGCGCTCATCGTCCTCGACCTCATGCTGCCGGGAGCGTCCGGCTACGACGTCCTCGAACAGCTCCGCGCACAACCGGCCACCCGGGAAATGGCCGTGCTGATGCTCACCGCCCGCCGCGAAGAGCCAGACCGTATTCGGGGGCTCTCGCTGGGCGCCGACGACTACCTCACGAAACCGTTCAGTCCGCAAGAGCTCGTTCTGCGTGTCGGCGCGATTCTGCGGCGGCTCAGCGCCGGCGGCGCCGGCCCCGCGGATATCCTTTCGATCGGGGCGATCACCATCGATCGCGAGGAGCACCGCGTGTCGGTCGACGGGCGACTGATCGACCTCACCCCGACCGAATACAAGCTCCTGCTGATACTGGCGGAACGTCGCGGCCGGGTGCAGAGTCGTGCACATCTCCTCGAGACGGTGTGGGAAGCCGCACCGGACATCCAGACTCGCACGGTGGACATGCACGTACAACGACTCCGCACGAAGTTGGGCGAGGCCGGCGACCTCATCGAGACCGTTCGCGGGTTCGGCTACCGACTCAAGAGCGGACACTCCCGTAGCGCGTGACGCTCGCCAAGCGGCTGCTCCTTGGCTCGCTGGTTCTCGTCGTAGTGCTGGTAGCTGGCGTCTACGCAATCGCCGGCAGCCGGTTGCGAGCCCGCCTCGAGGAAGAGAACGCTCAGGAACTCCAGCGGGAGGCACAACTCGTTGCCATCCAATGGCGGCGTGGCGTCAATGCCGACTCGCTCGCCGACGCTGCGGGCGCCGCGATTGGTCGTCGCGTCACGCTGATCGATTCAACAGGCCGCGTGATCGGAGATTCGGAATTCTCCGGCGAAGGGCTTGCCCAGCTCCAGAATCACGCGCAGCGCCCCGAGATCGTGCAGGCGCGAGAAACGGGTGTCGGACGCAACAGTCGCACGAGCGCGTCGGCCGGCAATGACGAGATCTACGTCGCGATTCGTCATCCCCTTGGGTTCGCGCGCGTGTCGGTGGCGACGGCGCAATTCGGGGAGATCGTCGCGGGCGCGCGTCAGGACGTGCTGGTGGCCGGCCTGATTGCGGTCGTCGGCGCGATGATTCTCGCCTTCGCATTTTCCCGCAGCGTCTCGCAGCCCATCGCCGAGCTTCGCGACGTCGCGCAGAGCATCGCCGCCGGGGAGCTCGAGCGTCGGCCCACCCTGTCGGCACCGGGCGAGGTCGGGGACCTCGCTATCGCCCTGCATCGAATGACCGAACAGCTCGCATCGCGGCTCTCCGCGCTCGAGGCGGAGGACGCGCTGCTCAACGCGGTGATCGATTCGCTCGACGAGGGCATCGTCGCGGTGAGCGCACGCAGCCAGGTCGTGCGGCTGAACGAAAGCGCGCGGCGGCTCATGTCGCTCGATGCGCCGGTTCCCTTCTCCACCGATCTCCTGCCCCACGAACGGCTCGTACGCGAGGCAGTGCGCGGCGCAATGAACGGCGTCGCTACCGAGCCGAGCGAGCTGGTACTCGGCGATCGCACGCTGCTCGTCACGGCGCGCCCGCTGCCCGACGGCGGAGCGGTGATCGCCGTGATGGATCTGACGACGCGCCGCCGCCTGGAGACGATCCGTCGCGACTTCGTGGCCAACGTGTCACACGAGCTCAAGACTCCACTCACCGTCATCGGTGGCTTCGCCGAGACGCTGCGCGACCTCGATCTCTCCGAATCCGATCGGGAGCGCTTTCTCTCGACGATCGAATCGAACACTCGGCGAATGCAACGGATCGTCGATGACCTGCTCGACCTCTCTCGATACGAATCGGGCAGCTGGGTTCCGAACATCATCTCGAACGACCTCGCGGGCATCGTGTCCGATGTCTTCACCGGGGTTCAACGGACCGCTGACGCGAAGGGCATCGTCCTCACCTTCGATGCCCCACGGAGCGCGCGGCGCGTCGATGCGGATCCAACTGCTCTCCGGCAGATCCTCGGCAACCTCGTCGAGAACGCCGTGCGACACACCGCGCGCGGCTCGGTGACCGTGAGCGCCGAATCGCCGGTATCGGGTGGAACGACTGTGACCGTCAACGACACGGGGAGTGGCATCGCGACCGAACACCTCGGCCGCATCTTCGAACGATTCTACCGCGTCGATTCGGCGCGCGGACGCGCGGAAGGTGGTACGGGTCTCGGTCTCGCCATCGTTCGACATCTCGTCGAAGCCCATGGTGGCGCCGTGCGCGCCGAGAGCGTCGTCAACCAGGGCACGACGATCAGCGTCCACTTTCCGCCAAGGCCTGTTACGCGCGCGTGACCCCCATTCGCGGACGCCGTGACCCCTGAGGGCGAGGTTAAGGCATCGAATCGCCCGGGATGTGTCGATGCAGCTCTCACAGGTGTCCTTCGAGTCCCACCTCTTCGCGGCGACGATCTATGTCGCCGGCTGGCTGGAAGATCACGCAGCGCTCCGCACGGAGGAATTGGTCCGCGGGCTACCGATACAGATCAACGCGCTTCGCGTCGATCTACGCGCCGTCGACCTGATCGATCCTGGTGCGTTCGTGCGGGTCGCCCGTGCGCTCGCCCGTTGGCGCGATGCCAGGAGTAGCCGCGTCATGCTACAGTTTCCGTCGCGCTCCGAAGCGGCGCGTCCGCGCCCGCGCCTCGTCGGTCAGCCGAGTACGGTGGCGATGGCAGTCAGCACGGCGATGAGTTGGCCGATGAGCACATCACCGGGGTAATGAACGCCGAGACACACTCGCGATGCCCCGACCAGCACCGCGAGTGGGATGAGAACGATCGCCAACGGCGGAAAGGCGAGGGCGTATACGAACGCCACCGACATCGCGGCCGCCGAGTGCCCCGACGGAAACGAGAAGCGATCCGGTTCGACGACCAGCGTGCGGTTTTGGAGCACGCGTGAGGGACGAGGACGACCGACGGTTCGCTTCACCAACTGCACGATCAGGTGCGACAATACCAGGGTCGCCAGAGCGCGTCGCGCCGCGATCCCCAGCGGTCCATCAGCCCAGAGAGGTAGGACCGCAGCGGCCACGCTGAACGAAACGCCGCCCAGGTGTGTCAGGATCGTCCAGAACAATCGCGCTCGGCGCGACGCGCTCTCGAAGACCGACCATCGAATGAACATCTCGCGGTCGCGCGCTTCGAGTCGCTCGAGAAGCAGGCTTGCTTGCATATCAGGCCACCGCGCTGGCTGGTTCGTCCGATCCGACGAAGACCTCGCGAAGCGCATCTCCCTCGAACGATGCGGGAATGCTCAATCCGAGCGCATACACGATCGTCGCAGGCACGTCGATCAGCGTTACGGGCCCGAGCTCCCTCTGTGCTACCGCCGCACCGGCGAAGCCGATCGGAATGGTTCGATCGAGCGGGTGGTCGCTCTCGTGGTCGTTCGGCCTTTTGCCACCGCCGCCGTGATCGGCCAGTGCGATGAGGAGCGTTCCGGGCTCATTGCATTGCGCCATCAGCTCGCCGAGCGAGGCATCGAGTTGACGACAGCCGTAACCGTACTCCGGCGACATCCAGCCGTGCGCGTGCCCGGCACGATCGGCGTCTGGCCAGTGCAGCACGATGAGTCCTCGGCGCTGCGTGCGCAGCGTGGAGCGCGCCGCCGACAGCACTCCCGCGGCGCAGGTTCCCATGAGGTGCAGCCCGCTGAGCCCCAGTCGTCGGCCGATGCGTGCCGCGATGCCGCGAAACACCGCTGGCACCTCGGCCATGAAGGCCGACGACGGATAGCCGTTTTGCGCGAGCACGTCGGGCAGCGCGATCAAGCCGGGACGTGGCTTGGGGATGAACAGCCGATCGCTGGCGATGCCGTGGGTCGCCGGTCCGACGCCAGTCACGAGGGAGGTCATGGCCGCGGTCGTCACGCTCGGCGCGACCGTCGTCGCACACTTGGTCGACGCGCCGCGGGCCATGAGCGTTTGCATATGCTCGAGCCCGAAGCGCTCGATGGCATCCGGCCGCAGACCGTCGAGGACGACGACCACGACGCGTCGAACGGGAATCTCGTGTCGCATGCATTCTCCGTGGGGGTCAATGAGGAAGTCCACGGGTTGAAACGTTCGGCGTTGCGCGTCAACAACGTGGGACAACGCGGTGCCGGACAGGTAACGGAGGTCCGGACCTCTCGCGACGCCGAGCGCTAGCAGTTCCCTCAAATCGTGACACGACCTACACACGAGAGTGATCAAGGACATCGAGCTTGGGCACAGTTCCGCCCGAGTTCCCACCACCAGTCATCACGGATCACTGAATGCGAGATCGCTCGGAAACGGCTGCGCCCCGCGTCTTGTATTGCACCGACACCTACCCGCCGCAGGTGAACGGCGTGTCCGTCGTCACGGCGCTGTCGGTGGCCGGACTGCGCGCGCGCGGATGGGACTGCACCGTCGTCGCGCCGCGCTATCCACGCGTTCTACCGCATGGCCCTGTGGCGCGGGAATCGGACGAGAGTCTCGTCGAGATCCCGAGCGTCGCCTTCCCGCCGTATCCGGACATCCGGCTTGCCGCGCCGTCGTACGTCCGTATCGCCGACGTCGTCCGGCGTTTCAGACCGGACATCGTGCACTCGGCGACCGAGTTCATGATCGGCCGCCTGGGACAGATCGCAGCAAAGAGAGCCGGCGTCGTCCGGCTCTCGTCGTATCATACGGACTTCAGTCGATACACCGAAGCGTACGGCATGCCGTGGCTACGGCCGTCGGTGTCGAACTACATCGCCCGCTTTCACCGGAGAAGCGCACGCGTCTTCACCCCGTCCGGTCCGGCGCGCGATGACCTCAATGGCCTTGGCGTCTCGTCAGTCGAGGTATGGGGACGTGGCGTCGACATCAACTCCTTCTCGCCGGCACGTCGCAGCCAGCCGTTGCGCGCCGCATACGGCATCGACGAGTCGGTGGTGTTCCTGCACGTGGGCCGACTCGCCGCGGAAAAGGGCGTCGACAAGATCGTGAAGGCATTTTTGCGCGCACGCGAGCTGCTTCCCGCCGGCGCGGCGCGCCTCATCATCGCCGGCGCCGGCCCCGAAGAGGCCGCGTTGCGGTCGCTGGCCGGACCCGACGTCCTCTTCCTCGGAGTGCTCGACCGTCAGCGCTCGCTGCCTCGATTGTACGCGAGCGCCGACGCCTTCCTCTTCTCGTCGCTCACGGAGACGCTCGGTCTCGTCGTGCTCGAGGCCATGGCGAGCGGACTTCCCGTCATCGCACCGCCGGCGGGCGGCGTGGCCGATCATCTTCGCGACCCACAGAACGGAATCGCCGTTCCGCCCAACGACGTCGACGCGATGGCGAGCGCGATCGTCGCGCTCACTCGCGACACGATGCGGCGCAACGAGCTCGCGCGAGGCGCGCGGCACACGGCGGTCGCGCTCGATTGGGAGGAGGAGCTCGATCGACTCGACGCGAGTTATCGTGACGTCCTTCGCCAAACGTCGAATTCGTCGAAGCGTTTTGCGCACGCCTCCGATATATTCGAGAGTCCCGCCGCGACGCGCGCGGCATATTGACGCGATGGAATTCGGGGGGGAGGCGCGCCACCGTGTCCACGATTCTCCCGCTGGTCCGCGAGGGTGGTTCTCGGCGAACGGTAGCTGCGGGGCATCGCCGCGTCGCGGCGATCGACATCGGCTCGAACTCGATTCGGCAGATCGTCGCCGACGTCTCGCCCGAAGGATCGATCCAGGTCGTCGATGAGATGAAGGCGGCCCCACGCCTCGCGGCGGGGCTCGGCGCGACCGGGGAGCTGTCGTCGATCTCGATTCGTCACGCGATCGAAGCGCTCGAGCGAATGGCGACGCTCGCCCGTCAACTCGGTGCTGTTCGCATCGACGCCGTCGCAACGAGCGCGGTACGAGAGGCAAGTAACGCAAGCGGTTTCCTCGCCGAGATCACCCGGGCCACGGGACTCAAGGTGCGGGTGCTCGACGGTGACGAGGAGGCGCGTCTCAGCTTCCGAAGTGCCGTCGCACACTTCGACATGGGCGTTGGACGATCGGTGATCGTGGACATCGGCGGCGGGTCGCTCGAGCTTGCGCTCACCGCCGAGGGCGTGATCGAACGCCTCGGGTCGCTTCCTTTCGGTGCCATCCGCCTCACCGAGGAGTTCATGCCGAACGGCGTGACGCCGAAGGGCGTGCGCCGCCTGCGGCGCGCCGTGGCCGACGGCATCCGCGAACAGATTCCGCGGCGCGATTGGCGCGGATCACAGCTGATCGGTTCGGGCGGCACGTTCACGAACCTCGCGGGGATCTATCTCGCGCGGCAAGGCATTCTCACGGCGCGGTCGGTACACGCGGCACACATTCCCCGCGCCGATCTCGAGCACATCCTCGACATGCTGAGCGAGATGACGCCCGAGGAGCGACGGCAGGTGCCCGGCCTCAACCCAGAGCGCGCCGACATCATCGTCGCGGGGATTGCCGTCGCCGCTGAAGTCGTACGCCGCATCGAAGGACGCGAGATCGTCGTGTCGCGCTATGGCATCCGCGAGGGGCTGCTTCTGGAGGCGGCTCGCGTGGCGCCGACCATCGCCGACCCCGGCGAAGCGCGCGCCCGATCCGTGAGCGAGTTCGCCCTTCGCTGCCATGCCGAACAGCCGCACTCGTCGCACGTTCGCGAGCTGGCTCTGGCCCTATTCGACTCGCTCGGCGAGCGCCTTAGCCTGGGAAAGGATGATCGTGCCGCCCTCGCCGACGCGGCGCTACTTCACGACGTCGGCTACCACATCAGCTACGAGCGGCACCACAAGCACTCGTACCACCTCATCCTGCACGCGGACCTGCTCGGCCTCGCGCCGTCGGAACAGGTCGTGATCGCGAATGTGGCGCGCTACCATCGCGGGGAAGAACCGAAGAAAAAGCACCGCAACTTCGGCATGCTCGACAAGTCGCTCCGTCGACGGGTCCGGCGATTGTCCGCCCTGCTCCGCGTGGCCGACGGCTTCGATCGCGGACACGTGAGCGCGGTCGCTGATCTCAAGGTCCGCTGGACGCGACGAGCGCTGCGCATCACGCCGGTGCCGGCCAACTCGCGTACACCGATGCGACTCGAGATGTGGGGCGCGAATCGCAAGTCTGCCCTCCTCGCGAGGCTGGCCGGCGTCCCGGTCGAAATCGTCGGCCGGGACGGACGCGTGCTGTCGTCGGACGAGATCGGGACGAGCGAGATCGAGTAACAACCTCTGGTTCAACAAAACTGCTTTGACCATAGAGGACACGGAGGACGCGCTAATCGCCCGCGGCGCGTGCCGGATGTCCCGTCTCGATGCTCGCCTGAACGACTTCGCGGGACATGCCCCACGAGTTGCGCTGCAACACCTCGTGTGATGCGCGCGGTGCGCCGCTGGCGACTCGGCGAGTCCATACGCCGTCCGCGTCGAGCTCCCAGGCCTGACGATTGTCATCGAGGTAGACCGCGAGCAGCGCGCGAAGGCGCTCGTGGAGCGCTGGACTGTCGACGGGAGCAACCGCCTCGACGCGACGATCGAAATTGCGTGGCATCCAGTCGGCCGAGCCGATGTAGAACTCCTCGGCCCCGCCGTTCGCGAAATTCCAGAGACGCGAGTGCTCGAGGAAGCGACCGACGATGCTGACGACGTTGATTCGCTCGCTGATGCCGGGTAGCCCCGGGCGCAGACAGCAGATTCCACGCACGATGAGGTCGATGTCCACGCCGGCCTGCGACGCGCGGTACAACGCATCGATCACCTCGACGTCGACCAACGCGTTCATCTTGCAAATGATCCGCGCGGGCCTGCCCGCCGCGGCGTGGGCGGCCTCGCGCTCGATCAGCTCGATGATTCGGTTGCGCAGATTCACCGGCGCTACGACCAGCTTGCGGTAGAGGCGTTGGCGCGAGTAGCCGGTGAGCGAGTTGAAGAGGTCGCTCACATCGGCGCCTATCGACCGGCTGCAAGTGAACAGGCCGACGTCCGTGTACAGCCGGGCCGTTCGCGAGTTGTAATTGCCGCTGCCCAGGTGGATGTACCGACGAATGCCGTCGCTCTCCCGCCGAACCACGAGGGCGGTCTTCGCGTGCGTCTTGAGCGTCGCCGAGCCGAACGCGACGTGGACGCCGGCGTCTTCGAGCTGTCGCGCCCAGACGATGTTGTTCGCCTCGTCGAACCGCGCTTTGAGCTCGACGATCACCGCCACCTGCTTGCCGCGCTGAGCTGCTTCCACCAGGGCCGCGACGAGTGCCGTATCGCCCGACGTGCGGTAGAGCGTCAGCTTGATTGCGAGCACCTGGTCGTCGTACGCTGCCTCCTCGAGGAACCGCTCGACGGACGCGGTGAACGAATCGAACGGGTGGTGCACGAGCAGATCGCCGTCGCGAATGATGTCGAACATGCTGGTCGTATCGCGCAGCTCGGCGGGGATCATCGGCGTG
>Ga0310811_10003288_pt1 | contig 20333 bp, 13 predicted proteins | sample YCmetagenome_FD_207642 | JGI IMG/M metagenome (GOLD analysis project Ga0310811, IMG submission 207642) | Soil microbial communities from experimental microcosm in Duke University, North Carolina, United States - YC | ecosystem: Engineered > Artificial ecosystem > Soil microcosm > Unclassified ...
GTACGGGTCTGCTCCTGCAGGAAGCGGGTTTCCGGTGTATTATACTGGAGGCAAATACCCTTTGCTTCGGTACTACCGGGGGCACTACTGCCCATCTCAATACGATCCTCGATACGCCATATCCTACGATCGTAAGGAATTTTGGTCAGGAAAAGGCAGCGCTTGTGGCGAGGGCGGTAGAGGAGGCGATCGGGCTGATCCGGTCGAACTGTACAAAATATTCCATTGCTGCGGAACTGGAGAAACAGACGGCGTATTTGTTTTCGCAGACGGATGAACAGACAAAGGAATTGGAGGAGATAAGGAAGGTTTCTATTGAACTGGGGTTGAAGATGGAATACATGGATTCGATGCCTGTTGGGCTGGCTAAGCAGAAGGCTTTGGCAATTTATGATCAGGGCAAATTCCATCCGACGCGCTATGTATTCGGGATGGCGCGGGCTTTTCAGGCATTGGGCGGCAGGATCATCGAACAGTGCCGGGTGACGGATGCAGAGAACAATGAAACGATAACGGTGCATACGGACAATGGGGAGATAAACTGTTCTTACCTGATCTATGCGACGCATATTCCTCCGGGTGTAAATATCCTCAATACGCGATGTGCGCCTTATCGAACCTATGCCATGGCCGTGACGCTGAACGGAGAATACCCGGATGGGCTGATCTATGATATGTGTGATCCCTATCACTATTACCGGACGCAGGTGATAGATGGAAAGCGATACCTGATAGCCGGTGGTGAGGATCATAAGACGGGTCACAAGACGAATACACAGACCTGTTTTTTAAAACTGGAAAGTCATCTCCGGTCCCATTTTGATGTGGATGTTGTAAAGTATAAATGGTCCTCTCAATATTTTGAGCCGGCGGACGGTTTGCCTTATATTGGTCATCTGCCGGGTGAGCCGGGGAATATTTTTGTCGCGACGGGTTTTGGCGGTAATGGAATGGTCTATAGTGGGGTTGCTGCCTTGATGTTCCGGGACTTGCTGCTTGGGTCTTCGGAGAAGTATATTGCTGTTTTTGATCCGAACCGACTGAAGCCGGTAGCGGGTTTCGCCAATTTTGTGCGGGAGAATGCGGATGTGGCAAAGAAATGGGCCGGGAAGTTCCTTCCTGTTGAGAAACTGGAATCGTTTGCCGGCATGGCGCCGGGCGAGGGCAGGGTGGTAAAGGTCGAAGGCGAGACGATAGCGTTGTATAAAACAGATGAGGGTGAGCTGATGGCGTTGGCGCCGGGCTGTACGCATATGGGCTGTCATGTCACCTGGAACAATATGGAGAAGTCATGGGATTGTCCCTGTCATGGGGCCAGGTATAGTATTGATGGAACGGTGTTGACGGGGCCGGCAGACAGGGATCTGGAGAAGATCGATCTGGCTACGCTGGTGGAGAAGTGAGGGGTAGGGGTGCGTTGCGGCGGCATTTTGGGCAGCGGGCTTGAAGCGGTCGGGTTGTTGAGGTGGTGCACGATTAGGTGATTGCGCGGTTAGGTCGTGCAAGGTTAGGTGGTTGCATGGTTAGGTGAATGCAAGGTTAGGTGGTTGCATGGTTAGGTGAATGCAAGGTTAGGTGGTTGCATGGTTAGGTGGTGCAAGGTAAGGTGGTTGCAAGGTAAGGTGGTTGCAAGGTAAGGTGGTTGCACGATTAGGTGAATGCAAGGTTAGGTGGTTGCATGGTGTGTGAGTGGTTGGGGGTAGATGGATCAACGGTTTGGGAAAAGGGGCATCAGGTGTTTCGGGTGGATAGGCGGCAGCCCTCCTGGAGGTGGCCTGGATATGGTCTTAGCAACGGACGAATCTGCCGCCGTTTTAAAGGTCCGGAATATCTGCGAATTTGATCGCTCCGGGAGGGTTTATTTTTTGAAGAGACTAATTTTTGTGTAAAATCCTCCCCAGGTTTGATGCAGGCATTCGTGTTCTCTCTTTGTTTTAGCCGGTTGGCAGGCGATTTGAATAGTATTTGGAAGAACTGATTTCATCACTAAAAAATTCAGATTATGGACAGCAACAAACCTAATACTTCAAGTACGAGCCTGAAAATGAAAGGCAACTGGAATGAAATGAAAGGGAAGATCAAACAACAGTACGCTAATCTCACCGATGACGATCTGTTGTATGAGGAAGGAAAGGAAGATGAGCTGTATGGCCGGATCCAGAAAAAGACGGGTCATACCAAGGAAGCAATAAAGAGCTGGATCGATAAGCTCTAGCAAGAGCCGGATCGATGGGCTACAGGTAGAATACTATTGACCCTTCGGGCTCAACTGGCTGCGGATGAGACTGTAAAAGGTATTCTCCGCGGCCTTTTTTTTAGAGGTTAATTGTGAATTACCTGTAAGTAAGCTGTGACTAGGCCACTACAACTACATCAAAGTAATATTTCCCTTCGCGTTCGGTACCGCTTACGTGGATCCGCTGGTAATGACATCCACCTTCATCCATTGATGTGACGGTTTCGAGAAATTCATCGGCTTGCTTTTCGGCGGTTTGCATGTCGCTGCAGTTTTCCACGATGATGATGCTGCGGTTGTCTGGTTGGAAGTAGGCTATGGGTTTCGGCATGGTTATTTTATCTTTTTAAATGAATAATGGCCTTTTATTTTTGCATTAAGGAATTCACCCTTTGATCCGGCGGTTCTCATTTTCTCGTAGACTGTTTCGGGCACTTCCCTGTAGTCATAGACGCTTCCCGAGACATAGAAGACCCGGAGGGTATGCGACGGTGCATCGTATTTTATGGCTTGTACGACGGAAGATGGCATAATTTGAATTATGCCAAAATTGGGCCGGGGTGTCGGAGTGCAGGAGTAATGGGGTGCCGGAGTGTTGGGGGTGCAGGAGGTTGCCGGGGTGTCGGAGTGCAGGAGTAATGGGGTGCCGGGGCCGGAGTAGTGGGCAGTGGAGTGCCGGGGTGCGGAAGGTTGCTGGAGCGCGGGAGCGGGTTGGCGAGGCCGGCCAAAAAAAACCCCGGTTTTAGCCGGGGTCGCACTCAATCAAATACCATTAACCATTTAACCTTATCCTGCTGCTAAATTATTTTGTTTTCCGGTCTCCACATAATTTTTGATCATACTTCGGCAAAGTTTACGGAAATGGAGAGGTTGGGACTAAGTAAATTCTCTTATTTTTTGGCTCGGGAGAAGGGGATCATGCGTAGGGTTCGACGTGGATGAGGACGTCTTTTATTCGCAGGTCGCTTGTTAGGAGGATGTCTTTAACCTGATGAGCGATGGCATGTCCTTCTGCTACGGTGAGATCGGGGGCGACCTGGATATGGAGGTCTACGTAGTAGTCGAAGCCCATTTTTCGGACGAAGCACTTTTCGACCTGGTCGACGCGGGGGATGTCTGCGGCCAGCTGGCGTATTTTTTTTACGATCTCGTTGGAGGGTGCGGCATCCATGACCTCGTTGAGCGCGGGGCGCAGGAGGTGGATACCGTTGTAGACGATGATGAACGAGGCGATGAGAGCGGCCCAGTCGTCAGCGGCCTCATAACCTTTTCCAAGGAGGATGGCTACCAGGATACCGATAAAGGCGGCGATAGAGGTGATGGCGTCACTCCGGTGATGCCAGGCATCGGACTTGACGGCCTGGCTGTTGATCTCCTTTCCAACTTTCAGTACGTAGCGGAACATGGCTTCCTTGATAAGGATGACGATAACCAGGACACCCAGCGTAAATTTTTGGGGCAGGTGATGTGGCGTGCGAATAAATATGATGGCGTTGAAGGCTATCCAGATGGCTGTTCCTATCAGGAAAAGGGAGATAATGATGGCAGCGAGAGGTTCGGCCTTGCCATGTCCGTAGGGATGTTCCTTATCCGGTGGTTTTAAGGAGATCCGCAGGCCGATCCAAAGCAGGGCGGAACTAAGCACGTCAGCGGAGGTCTCGGAGGCGTCGGCAATGAGGGCGTAGGAATGGCCTATATAGCCGGAGAAGAATTTGACAAAAACCAGGACGAGGCTTACGGCAATGCCAATGGCTGTGGTGCGCATTCCTTTGATGGAGGGATGAAGATCATTGCTTTGCATGGCGCGAAAATAGGGAAATTTATCCTTACGAAAGGGTCTGTAACAAAAGAGCCGCACTTGTCGTGCGGCTCCCTTTTTTTAGTTGTTTTTTAACTGGAGATAGTTTAATCGAAGTTTTTCGAGACCTGCAGATCGGGTGATAAACAGGCGATGGAGCTGTCCGTCGTTGACTTCTTTTAGAGCAGCCTGAAGGACTGTCTTGCCTGCCTCGAATGTGAATTCGCCGAGCGTCTCACCCCCTTCGCTGTCGAGGTGGATGGTGAGGGTGCCTGATCCGATCTCTTTTGCAGCAGTGACCATGAGGTCCGCTGCCTTTATGGTTGAAAGGTCGATGCTGTCGGTGGTGAGAACCTGTTCCGCGCCACGACGGCCAAACCTGATCCTGCTGTTGCGCAGGGAAACAGATTGACCGCTGGTGAGGGGTTTGATATTGTTTCCGCCCTTGTCTGTATAGGAGGCAGTGATCGTGAGCTGCCCCTGGTCTTTTTCGGGTTTGTCGAGGGTCGGCTTGAGTGTACCTGTCGCAGGAAGGGACTTGATCTTTACGCCGCCTGCGAGCGATTGGATATACCCGATGATGAGTCGGAGATCCTCATCTTTTAATGCCGGATGTGCGGGCATCATGACTTCTCCCCATTTGCCGCTGCCGCCTTTTTTGACTTTTGCAACGAGAGTGGGCACCATATTAGGATCGCGCTGATAGCGGATAGCTACGGCCTTGAAGGAAGGTCCGATGGATTTTTCGGTAGGGCTATGGCAGGTCTTACAGTCCAGGGACATCATCAGGTTCTTTCCGATTGCCGCAGAGCTGAGGACCTGGTGGCCTTGTGGGGCTGCGGCCTTGTCGGTGCCTTCGAGGTAGTCGGCCGAGACGATAAGATTGGTTTTATCGATGACCTTGTCCTCTTTATCCGTAACGCGAACCGAATAGGCTACCGGTGTTTCGGGGAAGTAGAACGTTTTATTGCCTTTTATGGTAATGTTTACTGTCGGGGCTTCATTGCCGGCGTAAACGCTGATGGTGTTGCTGACCGCTGGTTTGCTCTTGCCATCCTTTACTTCTACCGAGATGGGATAGTCGCCGGCGGCGGCCAGGGTATAGCTCAGCTCGGGGGTAAGCGTTTCTTTCCGGAGGGTCTTGCCGATATGCCAGATATAATGAAGCTGATCGTTCTCGGGATCTTTTGCTTCGATGCTGGCTTTTAGTTTTAAAGGCAGCTCGCCGGACGTCTTGTTGACGGTGATATCACTGATCTTCGGGCTGCGGTTGCCGGGGTTGAAATCGATCCTTGAGATGCCTGCGTCGGGATTCTTTTTGAACCAGCCGCTGCCATATTCCAGGACATAGAGTTTTCCGTCGGGTCCCATTTCTGCGTCGATGGGTGAATTCCATTTAGTATGTTCCATGAAAGGTTCGATATGGTCGAGGTCTCCATTATCTTTTAGGGTTACGACCTTAAACCAGCAGCGGGTGAAATCGTAAATAAAGACCTTTTTATCATAATAATCCGGGAGGCGGCTTGTCTTTGGATAGAGGTCTGAATAGAAGACCGGTCCACCCATTGCGCAGCGGCCGCCGCTGCCGAGCTCGGGGAATTCGGGAGAAACGGCATAGGGATACCAGATAAAGGCCGGTTGTGCGGGCGGCAGGTCGCGAAGGCCGGTATTGTTTCGGGATTCGTTGACCGGATGGGCAGGATCGAAGGCTGCTCCATTTGAATCGGTTGCATAATCGTGTATATGATAAGGATAGTTGTTCCCTACGAAATAAGGCCAGCCATAAAAACCTGCTTTTCTTGCCTGGTTGAACTCGTCGTATCCGCGGGGACCGCGACTGTCGAGGCTGTCGTTGTTGGCGTCGGGGCCGACCTCACCCCAGTATAAATATCCGTTTTTCTTATCTACGGAGATCCGGTATGGATTGCGATCGCCCATGACATAAATCTCAGGACGGGTCTTTTCTTCGCCCTTAGGGAAGAGGTTGCCCTCGGGGATCTCGTATGTGCCGTCGGCTTTCACCCGTATACGCAGGATCTTGCCGCGGAGGTCGTTGGTATTCCCTGCACCTCTGCGGGAATCATATTGCGTATGGCCGGGCCGGTCATCGAGCGGCGCATAGCCATGGCTCGGATAGGGTGTATTGCCTTCATCAAAAGGAGTGGAGTTGTCTCCTGTCGAAAGGAAGAGCAGGCCATCGCCGCCAAAGGCGATGGAGCCGCCGGTATGACAGCAGATCTCGCGCTGGGAGTAAAGCTGAAGGATGATCTTTTCAGACTTGATATCAAGTTTGTTATTTACGAAGGTAAACCGGGAGAGACGATTGACCGAAGTATCGGCAGGGCTGTAATAAATATAGAGATAATGATTTGTTGCGAAATTGGGATCGGCCTGGATGCCCAGCAGACCTTCTTCTGCATTTACGTTGGGAGTATGCAGTGTCTTGAAATAGACGTTCAGGAAGCCTGCCTGCTTTACCTTTTTTGTAAGGTGGTTGTACATCATAAGCTCACCGCGGCGTTGCGCGACAAGGATGTCAAGGTTGGGAAGGATGGTCATTTCCGTGGGCTCGAAGAACTCACCCATGGCAAGGGGTGTCTTTGTAAAGCGGTCTTCTTCGGGTGTGCCGGGTGGAACGGGGTTGTAGCTGGCTGTTATTACCAGTACTGCTACGAGCGCGAGCGAATAGATCTTTTTCATATGCAGAACTCTTGATTTTTTTTAAAATTTTACTCCCAATGTGGCGCCGTATGTCTGCGGGTCGCCGAGGTGAGCAGCGCCGAAGTCATAGGCGTATGATATATATCTTTTGTTGGTAAGGTTTCTTTCCCAGAAGGACAGGCTGTAATTTTTTGTCCTTATAGCCAGGCTCGCATTGAATAAGCTATAGCCTTTTTGTTCGATGGTGTTGGCGAGGTCGAACCAGGTGTTGCCGAGGTAGCGCCATTCGCCGCGGGCCACGAGTCTTACTTCGTTTTCGCGACTGTTGGAGTGGGATCCATGCCTGCCCGAATGGGATGTGAGGATGCCCAGCGGATAGCTATACTGTGCCGCGAGCATGGAGGTCATATCCGGTGTAAAGACCTGGTGTTTTCCTGAGAGGTCGACGACGCTGCCGTTCTGTGACAGTTTGAGATCGTCGAAACGTGCATGTGTATAGCCGAAGTTGTAATTCAGCTCCAGACCTCTTACAGGGGTTGATGCTATCTCTGCTTCGAGGCCTTTGCTGTTCAGCTTACCGGCATTGCGCGTGACGGTGATGGCATCAGGCAGTAACAATGTGGGCTCCTGGGCATCGCGGATGGTCGAATAGAATGCCGTCAGGTTTATTTTCAGCAGATTCCGGAACAGACCCATCTTCCAGCCCAGTTCAAAGTTGTTGCTGTATTCGGGGCGATAGGCGTAGAGCGGCGGCTGGCTGGGATCGGAGGACAGCTGTGTCAGGCCGCCGGTTCTAAAGCCGCGGCTATAGCTGCCATATACGAGATGCTGGCTGGATACCGTATAACTCAGTGTTCCTTTTGGCGACCAGGCGTGAAAGGCCGTCCTGCCGCTGGTGTCGGGTGTGGTTGTGATCGGGGAGGAACCGTCGGGTTGATACTCTCCGAGGACATTCTCAGACTGTTTCTCGTAATCATACCGCAGGCCTGCTGTCAGCTGGAGTCGTTGAGTCAGTGCGTATCCAGCCTGTCCGTAGAAGGCGATGCCCTTATTGACACTTTTGGTGGTATTGATCGTGGAGAAATTGCTATCGGGGGAGCCCAGTGCTGCTGCATCCTTACCATAGTGGGTGGCTTGTTTTACGGGGGCGTCGTTGTGAAACAGATAGGAGCCTGCTGTCCAGTTCCATGGCGAAGTGGTCCCTGCGGGGGAGCTGAATTTAAACTCCTGTGTCCAGGTCTTTGTCTTGTTCCAGTCGGGGCCGTAGTTGTTGATGATGGTGATGGCATCCAGCGGCGAGAAATCTCCGTCGATGGGCCGGGTATAATAGCGGTAATTCTGCTGCCAGGCCGTCTGGGAGGTAAAGATGAAACCGGGGCCTTTGTAATTGATGGAGAGGCCGGCGTTGATGGTATTGTCGATCATGGTCGTAACGGCGTTCTGGCTCAGTACGAAAGGATCTTTGAACGGATCGTCGGCTACGAGAGGGAAGGGCCCGTGGTTGCGATTCTCTACGTGTTTTACGTTGAGGGTCAGGTCCCAGTTCTTTGCGGGCAAATATTTGATGTAATAGTTGCCGGTGAAGCTGTGCTGGTCTTCGTAGGAGCTATTGGTAAAATCGTTGTGATAAAAGCCGTTGCGTCCGTCGTAGAGGCCCGCTGCGCCGATGAATAATCTGTCTTTTATCAGCGGGGCGCGGAAGCCGAGGGAGTATCGCTGGCGGCCATAGTTGCCGATGCTGACCTCAGCGAAGCCGCCTGCAACATTGGTGGGCTGCCTGGTAATAATGTTGATGACGCCGCCCATGGCATTGCGGCCATAGAGGGTACCCTGGGGGCCGCGGAGAATTTCAATGCGTTCGATGTCCAGCAGCTGGAAGATATAGCTATCGAGGCTGAACTGGTTGACGCCATCGATATAAGTTGCGACTGCGGGGGTATAGGAGGTGGTGGCGATACCGCGGATACCGGTTGCGTTGCGGCCGTCTCCCGGATCGGCGGAGTAGAGGTCGGGAGCGATGGCGGTGATGTCTTTGCTATTCCACAGGCGGTAGTCGCTGACCTGCCGTTCGGACAGGGCTGTCACGGCGAGGGGAACGTGCTGCAAGAGCTCCTGTTTTTTTTGTGCAGTGACGACTACTTCGTCGAGCTGTGAATTGGCGGCTGGGAGCTGAAAAATGACGTCTTCCGCATGGCCTGGACCGATGGTGATAGTGCGGCTGGTCGTGGCAAAGCCGACGGCGCTGACCACCAGCGTATAGGTGCCGGGACGCAAAACGGGCAGGTGGAATTGTCCCTGCCCGTCTGCTATAGCGGTATAATTTGTGTTTAGAAGGCTGATAGTTGCGCCGGCAACGGGTTTCGAATTCCGATCACTTATTTTGCCGGTCTGAGCCTTAGAAAAATAAAATATTAACAAAAAACAAAATGTAACAATCGTCCTGTTCATGGAATGAAGATACGGCATCCTTTTCTTACTGCGGCCAGAACCAGGAGATCCATGTCTTTGCATCTGTTGCTAAAACCATGTCATAGCTCTTCTCATTGTTTTGGACGACGTAAAAGCCAGCCGAGCTAAACATTGTTGCATTGGATTTAGCAACGGGCCCACCGGGTGGCGTCGGTATAAATACGGGGCCGCCGAAGCTGATGTCCCCGCCGCTGGTAAAGAGGGCCCGGCCGTCGCCTGTGATGAAGGGTGGCGGGACGCCTGCTTCGCCGTAGGTGTTCAATCCAAGCCCGGTGTTGTCGAGCATAATAGGTATGAATATATCGGTACCGGAACTGTAGTTGGGCCAATAGGCATAAACATAAAAAGAACCTGCTGAAGTTGTCAGTTGGGCAACGCCATACGCGTCGTCGACCCCATTGACGTGGAAACCTGTGTTGGACGCCCAGAAGTAATTATTTTTTGCGCCATAGTTCCACCATCTTGTCGCGGCAGTGGCATCTGCTTTTATCGGGGTGCTGACGCCGATGACTGTTCCGGTCTGGCCGCCGATGCTAACGGTCAGTGTCGAGGAACCTGCGTCCCAGGTGAGATTGTCAATGCCTGTTATTTTTTGATTGCCATTGACGATGGGCGTTGCGAACTCGATGCCTGTGCCGGTGATATAATAATTTACGGACTGCGTCTGGATGTTTCCAGAGGCATCGACCCAGGTAAAGGTAACGACCCGGTCGACGGGATCGAGATGGAGGTCATATCCGACCCCGCCAAGGGAAAGGCGTTTGAAATACTGCAGGATATTATTCAGATTGGCTGCTCCTGCGTACAGTTGAAGTACATTCCCTGCGAGGTAGGCGGTCTGCTGCGCCTGGGTTGCCTTTATCAGCATACCCTGGGCATTATTGAGGTTGCCAATGAAATGAATCGTATCGCCGAGGGCGGTCGCGGAGATGGAGTCGGAGAAGGAGAATTCGAAATCTGTTCCCCAGCCGAAACCAAAGCCAAAGGGGCTGTGCGAGACATTTGGATCCGGGTCGCAGGGGACGTGCAGGTAGCTATAGGTATCGAAGATGAGAGCTGGTCTTGTCAGCTGCTTGACATTATAGCTGGAGGTCTTTGGTGTGGCGGCCATGGATGGGTCGAAGTCGGACAGCATTGTCACTCTGCCGCTGTCGGTGAACTGCATATAATAGGCCAGGACGATCTTTGGTCCCGTGGAACTGACGCCCTGGTTATAGGCGATGCCGGTGGTGCTTTCGAGGAAGATCCAGCCGTAGGGGGCCGACGTGAGCTTCTTCTGGTAGGCGGCGAGGGCCGCGGAGATCCGCTGATCCGGGGTCTGACCCTGGATGGTGTCGTTGTATGTTTTCCGGCAGCCGGCCCCTATCGTCATCACCGCGAGAATATATATAAATGTCTTTTTCATCGTAGTTCGTTTTAGACGAGGTTATTGCAAATAGTTCACAAAGGAGCTGCGGCAGATGGCGCGCAGGGCGTAGAAATCGATGTTCCAGGAGCGGGCGAAATAGTCGACGACCACGGCTTCCTTTTGTTTGATGGTATTATAACCGACGGAACCAGGGCCGCCCGCTTGTACCAGTAATTGTTCGTACTCATCATAACCGCCGGATGGGCCATTAGGACCTCCTGCGAGCATGCTGCTGATCATTTCTACAAAGTCCTCATCGGGGGCTGACTCGGCATAGGCGGTGATAAATCCATCCTGTCTTGCGGTGGAATCCGGTACGTTGTACCAGTTGCCGGTGTAGCCGGTCGAGATGGTTTTATAGGCGACGGGATAATAGATATTCTGGTGAAGGATATGTCCGAACTCGTGGTGCATGGTATGCATGGTCTGCTTGAATGTGTTGGAGTCACCTTTTGCCCGGCTGAAGCTATTTACCTGGTAGAGCAGCATAGCTGTTCCTCCTTCTGCCTGGCCGAGGAAGATGGCGCCGTTGGGGAGATATTCCGCGCTGCCTGCCAGCTCCAGCGCCTTGGGGAGGTATTTACGCAGGAAGAGCGTGGAGCCCGTTATCTTGTTGTAAGGTGCGTAGGCTACGTTGAGCAGCGCCTTGCACATGGGAACGACCTTGGCCTCGTCGGGCGGGGTGATATCGCTCGGGAAGTCGAGCTCGCCGGGCAGCCATTTGTAATAAACGGCTACGTTATATGGGACCGTGAGGCTGTCATAGATGAAAGTATCCACGTCGGTGTTGGGACTGTTGTCACCTCCCAGGCCTACCGGCGGAGTAGTGATGGGAGTGAACTTATCTTTTTTACAGGATGTCAGACCGGCCAGTGCGGCGAGGCATAAGAGTGGGAATATCCTTGAAAATAGTTTCATGTTTTACGTTTGTCAGATTATCGTGGATTAGGTTCAAGGCCAGCGGCTATGGCATCCGCCGGTATTTGCAGGACCCTTCGTTTATCTGTCGGCGGTATGGAATCGACTACGGTTGAGAAGTCGCTGGCATTGTACCGGTAGATGGTGAAGCCGAGGCGGATGTTGTCAAACCATCTGAGCCCCTCCTGCATATAGGTCACGCGTTTGAAATCGAGGGCTGAATAGATGAGGTTAGCATAGTCCGGGGCTCCGTACCAGTTCTGGGCTTTTTGCAGAGTGACATTCTGGGAGCCATCGTAGTTTTTGATGTTCTTGCTCACCCAGGTATTGAGGTCAGCCAGGGAGGCGGTGAGATTATTGGTCCATGCGTAGGCTTCGGCCCTGTTCATCAGGACTTCTTCCATGCTGAAGAGGGGGAAGAGACCGTAGCGGACGTTGTTGCTGGCGGGGCCGACATAATAAGGGTTCCACTTGGGGAAGTTGAAGGCCTGGGGTGTTGCACCGTAGGTGATGACCGCATAGCTGCCCCGGGTCACGTTGTTGGTGCCATTGATGACGTTGATGAAAAGGCCCAGGCCATAACCGTACCGGTAGCTGGCATAGGAGTCGAAATAATTGCTTTGCGCCTCCTGCAGGAGAATATTGCCATTCGATGCAGAGGACGTATAGGCAAGACCCAGCTGTGCATACTGAAGGGTATTGTACAGGGTAACCTGATCGCGGATCAGTGTCGCAGGATCTGCTGCGCCAAAGACTGCGGAGGAGTGTGCAATCACCTGGTTGTAGTCTCCCTTGAACATATAGAAACGGGAGGCGAAGGCATGTGCGGCCTGTTGAGTAAAATGGAATTTTGGCGCTGTTCCGTAGATCCGGTCCTGGATAAGTGATAATCCCCGGAGGAGGTCGCTTTCGATGTTGGCGTAGACGGAGGCGACCGTACCCCTGGTATATTTCTGAAAGACGGAGGTCTGGACAGTAGTGATATAGGGGATGCCCGGATCGGAGGCGGCGGACTTGGGGTCATATGGTTTTGCGAACAGGCAGACCAGCATAAAGTGTGCATAGGCGCGGCAGAGCAGGGCCTCGCCTTTTTGAGCGGAATAACTGTTGGAGTCGGGGCCATTGCAATAACCGAGCGCCAGGTTAGCCGTTGCGATCGCTCTGTAACAGGAGTCCCAGTAGGCGGTGGGGGAGTCGAATCGCAGGGTGGTGACATCCTTGTATTGGTAGGATTGCAGATTGATCTGGTATGACTCCGGATCGGTGGTGACGGGGCTGCCGCCTTTGTCCTCTGAGTTGTCGCTCATCGGTTCGGTAAACGGAGCGTAGATGGCGTGCGGATAGGCCGAGGTCAGGAGCTGTGTCACCTGGTCGACGTTGGTGATGACGGCCCTGTTATCGGGGAGCTTATCCAGCTGCTTGTTACAGCTGACCAGGTAGGCGGCCGGAATTATCAGCCAGATATAGGGAAATAACTTTTTCATGCTGCGAAATATTTTCAGATTAAAACCCGAGTCTTAGTGCAAAGGTTACTTGTTTGTTTACCGGTAAGGCGGCGCCGCCGGTGGCGTAGAATTCCGGGTCCTGGCCATGGAGCCGGCTATCGGAATAGACCAGCCAGAGGTTGTTGGCGACCAGGGAGACCGAGCCTGTCTTCATGCCGGCCCTGCTGATCAGCTTGTCGGGCAGCTGGTAAGAGACAGTTGCCGCTTTTAGCCGGACAAAACCTCCGTCGGCAACGCGATCGGATGAATAGTTATAATTATTATAGGGATAAGCCGATTGCTGTTGCAATTGATAACCGGCCTGCGTATACATCTGTATGGAAGGTATATTGGTCAGCTTCTCATCGCCGGGCAGCTCCCATCTTCTCTTGAACTCGTTGGGAAGGGCGTCGAGATCGGAATAGACGCTGGTGTATACGGGGCGAAGCCTGATCTTATTGCCTGCCTGAAAGGTAAACAACACATTTAACGAAAAGGCCTGATAGCGGAAGGTGTTGGACCAGCCGCCGGTGATGGTCGGATCGCTGGGACCTTCGTATTTCAGGTAGGAGGTATTGAGACTTGTCAGGTTAACTACCGGGCTTACGTGACCGCTGTCATTCAGGAAGACCGGGTAGCCAAGATTTGGATCGAGTCCCCTGTTGGCGATGGAGAACAGACCGCGAACGGGGAAGCCCTGCTGGGCGCCGCCGCCTTCACCTACGAGCTGGAAGATATTGGGATTACTTTTCAGGTTGGTGATCTTTGTGATGTTCCATCCTGCGTTGAGGGTACTGGTGATGCTCCAGTCCCGTTGCTGAATGATCTTTCCTGTCAGGGAGACGTCGAGACCGTGGGATTGCATGTCGGCATAGTTGGCATACTGATTGACCTCTCCGCCGATGCCTGAGGTGCGGATAAGTCCGATCAGGTCAAAGCTGCGGCGGCGGTAGTAGTCTACGACGATGCCGATGCGATCCTTCAGCAGGCCGATGTCGGTGCCTACGTTGAGCTCGTATTTCTTTTCCCAGGTGAGGTCCAGGTTTTGGAGGTCCTGGATATTGATAGCCGTCTGCTGGTCGTTCTGGAACTGACGGTTGGTAATAGCCGATTTTAGGATGGTGGTGCTGTTGATGGCGTTGCCGATGCTGGCGTTGAGGCCATAGCTGGATTTCAGCATCAGGTGGCTGATGACGGATTGTGCCGGGTCCATGAAGCTTTCCTGATCGACATTCCAAACTCCGGCGACTGTCCAGGTCGGCAGCCAGCGGGCGCGGGAGGTGTTGCCCATGCGGTTGGATCCATCGTAACGGGCTGTACCCATGATGGTATACCGGTTATTATACGTATACTGGGCATTGGCGTAATAGGCGGCATTGCGGTCGTATTCATTCAGCATGCCATAATACACGCCGTTGGTCTCCGTCAGCTGTTTGAAATAGATATAATCTACGAAGGGAGTCCCGCCACTGTTCCATTGATAACCGACGCCTACGTCGCTGGATGTCTGGCGGCTTGTGGAGATATATTCCTGGCCCAGGAGGGCGGTGAGCTGGTGTCTGCGATCGTCCCAGCTATTGGTAAAGTTCAGCTGGTTACGAACGCTGTAATTGGAAAGGGTCCGGTCGGTGCGTTTGTAAAAGCCGCCGTACGGTAATACGCTGACTGCCTGGTTGAAGGGCTGGGAGGGGTCCTGGTAGAGGAATTTATTGTTCTGGTTGACGATGCTGTTCGATCCGGGTTGATTGGGATCGCCGGTGCGATAGGCATTGGCTTCGTTGGAATTATCCAGCACGTCGTGCTCTTCGGTAGTCTTGGCATAACGCAGGCCGCCGACGAAGTCATAGGTCAGCCATGGGGTTATCTTGTAGGAAAGGCGACCCTGGATCTTTCCGTCGAGGACGTTGAGATGGGTCGTATTGTTCTTTAGTTCATAGAGAATATTGAACGGTGTGTAATTCCGGGTCGAATAATTATAGGAGCCGTCATCGTTGTATGCGGGCAGGGTACGGGAGGTACTCAGCGCATAGGTGAAGGGGTTGATATCGAAGTCCCGGGTATAGGCGCCCACCACGGGGTCGGTGCTGCGATTTTCGGTGCCGGAGATCTGCTGCTGGCGGACGTTGCCTCCGACGATGAAGCCAAAACTCAGCTTGCTGTTCGGGGTATAGTTCTGATTCAGGCTGAGCACATAGCTCTTTACGTTATCTGCAACGGTCCAGCCGGGGTCATTGTAGAAGCTGGTAGACAAATAGGTAGTTGCCTTATCGGTACCGGATGAAATGCTCAGGGAATGGGTCTGGTTGACGGAGTTCTTAAACAGTAATTTGAACCAGTCCGTATTGACGTTGGCATATTTCATCAGCCAGGCCTGTCTGGCTTCGGGGGTATTCTGTACGGCGAAGTTCCCGTTGGCGTCCGGTGTCTGCAGGAGCTTGCCCAGTTCGCCATAGACTCCGGAGTTCTGTGCGTTGACCATTTGGGGATAGAAGAGGGTCATTTTTCTTTCCATCTCCGCGTTGACGGACATAGCGTCGGCGGAGTTCATGATATCGTAGGTCGAATAGGAAGGTCTTAGCTGGAGGCCGAAGGTGCCGGTATAATTGATCCTTGGGGCGCCTGATTTACCTTTCTTAGTGGTGATCACGATCACGCCGTTCATGGCGCGGGCGCCGTAGAGGGCCGCGGCGGAGGCGTCTTTCAGGATGTCGAAGGTTTCGATGTCGTTGATATTGAGGCCGGCGACACTGGAGCCAAGCAAGGTGCTGGCGTCCCCGCTGGTGAGCTGTTCGTTGGAGACGTTGACGATGTCTTCCAATACCACGCCGTCGATGACCCAGAGAGGTTTGTTCTCGCCATTGATGGAGGTTGCGCCGCGGATGCGGACCTTTGGAGCTGTACCGAAGGTGCCGGAGACGTTCTGGATGGAGACACCGGCTGCCCGTCCTTCGAGCATGCGGCTGATATCGTTGACGCCGTCGATGCGGATGCTATCGGCTTTTACGGTCACGGCGGCACCGGTGAACTTTTTCCGGTCGATACGTTGGAAGCCGGTGACAACGGCATCTTCCAGCGCGGCAACTTTTATTTTCAGATGGGCTACCATGTCTGACTTACCATTGACCTTCATTTCCATACCCTCTACGTTGACGCCTGAGAAGATCAGTACGGCATCGTTTGGTACGTTGTTGATAGTCAATTCTCCTGCGGCGTTCGTGACATATTTTCGGGGAGTGCCTTTTACCTGGATGGTGATACCTGCAAGAGCTAATCCGTTCTCATCGGTTACGTGCAAGGTCACTGTCTGACTTACCCCTTGTCCCTGGCTGGTTGCATAAATGCCTAATACCAGCAGAAAAAACACAGTTAATCTGGCCAATCGCATAAGCTGTCAGTAATTTAAAAAATGCAGTTAAATCGTTTAAATTCAGATAGAAAGATAGGGAATTTTGGCTGATTTCCGGGGATAATTACCCAAGTGCCGGGAGGCGGATTAGGAACCTTACTTACTACTTTTTTTCTTATAACGGCAATTTAGGGTTGAATCTTATATATTTGGTTCAACCAGAACACTATTATTATGTTATACGCTGCTTCGCCCGTAAGGGTTGTCTTTTGCCTTTTAATGCTCTCGCTCTCGTTGTCCGTTGTCGCGCAAAAACAGGGCTCGGCCTCCAATCCATATGTACTGAACCCAACACCGGCGACGGTCGCCTGGGGTTATTACTGGTCTGAGGCTGTTCCGGTGCTGCGTGTCAATTCCGGGGACTATGTGCGGATCCGTACGGTTCTGACGTCCGATCCCAAAAGGCTGGAAGGGGCGGGTGTGCCTCCCGATCAAGTGGAAAAGGAATTGCGGGATGTGCAGGCGACGAAGGAAAGGGGGCCCGGGGGGCATGTGTTGACGGGCCCTGTCTATATCGAGGAGGCTGAGCCGGGGGATGTTCTGGAAGTGCGTTATGACTCGATCCGGCTGGCCATCCCATATGGCTATAATGCCATTGGTCAGGCGGGGTTCCTGTCGGATGAGATCTTTGATCGTAAGATGCGGATCGTCCAGCTGGACCGGGAGAAGATGATCGGGCATTTTGCCGAAGGGATAGACATTCCGCTGCATCCGTTCTTTGGCAGCGCGGGGGTTGCTCCTCCGAAGGAAGCGGGTCGCTGGAACAGCGCTCCACCGTGGATCAATGCGGGTAACCTGGATAATAAGGACCTGGTGGAGGGATCGTCTCTTTTTATCCCGGTCTTTGTGAAGGGGGCCTTGTTCGAGATCGGGGATGGGCATGCTGCGCAGGGGAATGGGGAAGTGGATATTACAGCGATAGAGACCTCGCTGATCGGGAAGCTTCAGTTCATTGTACATAAGGGGAAAAGTCTGAAGTGGCCTCGTGCCGAGACTGCCACGCATATCATCACCATGGGATGTGACCGGGATCTGAATGCGGCTACGCATGTTGCGGTCAGGGAGATGATCAGTTATCTGATGCAGGAGAAGGGGATGACGCAGGCGGATGCCTATATGCTTTGCAGCGTGGCGGTGGATGTGAATATCACGGAGCTGGTGGATGGGAATGTGGGGGTGCATTGTCTGTTGCCGAAAGCTATTTTTACCAAGGGGGAGACCAGGGCGATCTCTGCTGGCCGGTAGTCTATTTGCCTTAGTCGGTAAGGTCAAAAAGTTTTCAAAAAATATTTCAAAGATATTGGCGAACTTGCTGAAGTCTCGTTCGGCTATTTGTTTGATTGGCGTGAAAGAAGTTTAGCCAAACTCAAGTTCATATCTACGCATGTTATCTGTTGAATTTTTGCACGATCATGCTGGAAGGGTGTTCCCTTATTGCTGTACAATACCACGCTGCATACCGATATACGGGCGTAAAATTGTTTGTAAGTAATAAGTTTCTTACCCATGATAAAAAAGAAAGCAAGTTTGGAGAAAGAAATTACCGGGAAATTGTTTGGTGATATTGTCTTGCTGATTGAACAAAGCAGGCGACATGTTGCTTCGGTTGGGATGGTCAAAAGAGCAGCTTTGGAATTGTTTACGCATTGCGGAAAGAATTCGAGCGCAGAAAACTATTTACGCATTGAGTAAAGAATTGAGTTGGACCCATATAAGAACCCTGATTTCCATTAAGGATGATCTTAAAATGCAGTTTTATACTGCGCTTTGCAGAACTTGATAAGGGGCAGATCAGGGTTGCGGAATATATGACTCAACTACCGTCAAAAAAATTATTGGTTCATAAACTTCATAGGGCTATTGAAATTGCCAGGGGGGTAACAAAAGAGTTCGAGGAGAAGTAGGTAGAATTCAGGAGGTAATATTATGAGTACGGATTCAATTATCAGATACAACACTTTGTTGCTGGTACTGGCAGCGGGATGCTGTGATTCGATAACTTTTGTGTCGGCCAACGAATTGTTCTCTGCGCATGTCACTGGCAATTTTATTCTATTCGCCTATGATATCATAAATGGGGTGGATTTTGTCACCTGGATCAGGCTGCTGACCTTCCCGGTGTTTCTGACGGGTGTTGTCACGGGGGGCTGGCTGGCGCGTTCTACAGACAATAGACATGTGATCCCGAAAATAGAGGGAGGACTTTTGATCATTGGGGGGCTGCTTTCGCTGATAATGTTTTTGATGCATTTCAGGTCTGTGAATGTGAATTTCGAAATAGCGTTGCTGGTGGTGTTTGCGATGGGAATGCAAAATGCATTTGGGAAGCTATTTAGCAAGGAAGTTTATGGTCCTACTACGGTGATGACGGGTAATGTCACGCAAGTCGCCTTGCGGCTGGTTGAATATTTTTCTCCGGGAAAAAGAAATCCTGCCCTGACGGAGGGCCTGAGGCGGGATGTCATTGTCATTTTGGGTTTTTTATGTGGCTGCCTGGTGGGTAGTATTGCGGGACTGCATTTTGGATTAGCGGGAATCCTTATTCCCGGGTGTCTGCTGCTGTTCGCCCGGAAAGTCTACTGATTTGGTGGGATGTTTTCGTTTTTCTATCTTTGCTCTCTTCGTGATGACCACGCACCCGCACAAATGATTGAATTAAAGCACGTTTCCAAGACTTTTTACAAGAAGAATATCGCAGTGCATGCGCTGACCGATGTATCCTTACAGATAGCTGAAGGCGAGATCTTTGGTGTCATTGGCTCATCGGGGGCGGGGAAGAGCACACTGATCCGCCGAAGGGTGACAGAGTTGTTGACGTTGGTAGGATTGCTGGAAAAACAGCATGATTACCCGGTGAGCTTATCCGGTGGACAGAAGCAGCGGGTTGCCATTGCGAGGACGCTGGCCAACAATCCGACGGTATTGCTTTGTGATGAAGCTACGAGTGCGCTGGACCCGGAGACTACGCGGTCGATTCTGGCCTTGTTGAAGGATATCAACCGGCGTTTCAGGATCACCATTCTGCTGATCACGCATGAGATGAATGTCGTGAAGGCGATCTGTGACCGGGTGGCGGTGATCAGCGAGGGGCAGCTGATCGAGCAGGGGACGGTGAGGGAGATATTTTCGCATCCGCGGACGGAAGGTCGCGGAGGCTGCGGAATTTGCCTTCAAGGGTGGAGCGGTTAAGGGGTGGTAATGCGGCTTCGCCGGTGAAAAAAGGAAATACGGGTAATAAAGATTGGGTTAAATTTGTTGATCATGCGATCACCCGAAAGCTTAAAAGATTTTATTAAGCGGGTCGGCAAGGACAATTCCCAGGCCGGGCCATTCAGCGTGTTTCGCATACAGGACCTTGATACTTCCGGAACCTCTCCGCAGAGTCGCAGGGACTTCTACAAAATCTCGCTTATAACTTCTGCTCACGGCACCCTTTTTCATGCGGACAGGAGCATCCTGATCAATGGACCCGCATTGGTCTTTTCAAATCCCATGATACCGTACTGCTGGGAACGAAGATCCGGCAAGGAAGATGGCTATTTTTGTTTATTCAAGGAAAGTTTTGTTGATCATCAGCTCAGGGAGGGGGCGTTAACGAAATCGCCGCTTTTTAAGGTAGGTGGCAGCCCGGTACTATTCCCCAAGCCAAAAACAGTTGAATTTCTACAGATCATCTTTGCGCGGATGGAAGCTGAATTGAGCCTTGATTATCCAAACAAATCAGACTTGATGCGCACTTATGTCCAGCTGCTGATACATGAAGCCTTAAAGATGATACCGGAAAAGCTCATTTATCGCCCGGTGCGTTCTTCGGAAAGGATCAGTTCCCTGTTCCTGGAATTATTGGACCGGCAATTTCCGGTCTCATCGGAACAGCATACCATCCTGTTCAGGAATGCCAATGAATTTGCCGATCAGTTGGCTATACACACCAATCATCTCAATAAAGTGCT
>Ga0310811_10003289_pt1 | contig 20324 bp, 17 predicted proteins | sample YCmetagenome_FD_207642 | JGI IMG/M metagenome (GOLD analysis project Ga0310811, IMG submission 207642) | Soil microbial communities from experimental microcosm in Duke University, North Carolina, United States - YC | ecosystem: Engineered > Artificial ecosystem > Soil microcosm > Unclassified ...
TCGAGATCGGCATCACCTTGAGCTCGATCGCCATCGAGAAATTGTTGAGCAGGATCGACATGATCGGAATCCGCTCGCGCACCGCGGTCTCGAAATCCATGCCGGTGAAGCCGATCGCGGCGTCGCCCCAGACATTGATGCAGAGCTTGTCGGGCCGCGCGAGCTTGGCGCCCATCGCAAGGCCCAGGCCATAGCCGAGCTGGGTGGTCTTGCCCCAGCCGAGATAGGTGAGGGGTTTTATCGCCGTCCAGAACGGCGAGAGCTGGTCGCGCGGGCTGCCGGCGTCATGGGTGATGATGGTGTTCTCGACGTCGACGGTGTGCTGCAAATCCCAGAGCACGCGATAAGGATTGAGCGGTGCGTCGTTGGAGGTGAGCTTCGGCATCCATTTCGCCAGCCACTCCTTGTGCGAGGCTGCGATCTCGGCTGCCACCGCGCCGGCGTCGCGATCGGATTTGACGGTCTTCTCGATTTCCTCGAGCAGCGCATCCAGCACCAGGCCGGCATCGCCGACGAGGCCTATTCTGCACTCGACGTCCTTGTTGAGATGGTTCGGGTCGAGCGTCGAATGGATGATGGTTTTGCCGGCCGGCATCTTGATGCCGAAATTGGTCTCGGTGAAGGAACAGCCGATGCCGAAAATGACGTCGGCCTCGGCGAGGAATTTTGGCACCGCGCGCGGCACGGCAAGCCCGCCCGAGCCAAGCGACAGCGGATGCGTTTCGGGGAAGGATGATTTGCCGCCGAGACTGGTGGTGACGGGAATGGCGAGCCGTTCGGCCAGCCGCTTCAATTGCGGCCAGGCCCTGGCGTAATGCACGCCCTGGCCGGCATAGATCACCGGGCGCTTGGCGCCGATGAGGAGGGCGGCCGCTTCCTTCACATGCACGGGATCGGCGCCGTAGCGCGTGCGCAGCACCGGCGTGTAGTTCAGCGGCTCCGGCACCTCCTCGTTCCACATGTCCGAGGGGATTTCGACGATGACCGGCCCGCCGCGGCCGTTCTTCAGCCTGGTGAAGGCACGGCGGAAGATGTTGGCGACTTCGCTGGCGAGGATGATCGGCTCGGCGGATTTCGAGAAAGGCTTCATTGCCTGGCTGGAATTGAAGTTCGGCTCGACGTTGGAAATCCGCCGCGCATAGCCCATCGGCAGCACGAGCACGGGCACGGACTCGCCAAAACACTGCGCGACGCCGCCCATGGCGTTTTCCGCGCCGGGGCCGTGCTGCATGCAGAAGGCGCCGATGGAGCGGCCCGAGGTGACGCGCGAGATCGCGTCCGCCATGTGCAGCCCGATGCGCTCCTGCCGCACCATGACCGGGCGGATATTGGCGTTTGCCGCGTGTTCGATCAGGTGGTTGACCGGGTAGCCGCAGAGGATCTCGATCCCCTCGCGCTTCATGATTTCCGCGATCGCAGTGCCGAGCTTCATGGCGGTCTCTCCCAGAATCGGCCGATTATCGCCCCTCGGCCTTTGACGCGGGTAGAGGAACAGGAAACCGCTTGCCGGTAAAGCGCGCGCGCTGCGCTCTGCGGAAGCTCTGTTATGCGCCTGCCGCGCCACCTTTGGGCTGGACAAGTGGACGGAGAGCGCTCCGCTTTAATGAATTGTTCAGGCTGTTCCTCAATGGGGCGGCAACCATTCCAACCCTAGATTGCGACCAGCAAAAGGCGCGGGCAGGAAGCCCGCTGGAATGCGCGGGCAGGAGTCCTGGAATGCGAAAGCTGGTTGCGAGATTTCTGGCGGATCAGTCGGGCGCCACGGCCATCGAATATTGCCTGATCGCGGCCGGCATCAGCATTGTCATCGTCGTCGTCGTCAACGGCATGGGCACCGCGCTCAACGGCAAATATTCCGCGATGAGCACGTCGCTGAAGTAGCGGCGAGCCTTACTCCAACAGCAAGCAATCCATCCCTCGTCCGGAGGAGCGCGCATGCGCGCATCCGAGGATGAAGGTCGCGCACATTGTAGCCCGCATGAGCGAAGCGATATGCGGGGCATTTCCCGGATGTCGCTTCGCTCATCCGGGCTACGATTCCGCAGGGCTTTGAAGTCAGCCCGCCTTCTTCGCGCGGGCGGAGGCGCGCGTCGGCTTGGCGGCCTTCTTCGGCTCTTCCTTGGCGGCGCGCTTGGCAGCGCCGGTGCCGCTACCGGCGATCGGCAGCAGCATTTCGCGCTGGCCCTCGATGCGCTTGGACTTCTTGCCCTTGGCTTTGGCGGGCGGGGTGGCCTGCTTTTCGTTGGCGAGGCTCTTCTTGAGCGCATCCATCAGGTTGATGACGTTGCCACTCGATTTGGGCGCGGCCTTCGGCGCGATCTTCACGCCGTTGCGCTTCTGGTTGATGAGGTCGATCAGCGCGGTCTCGTAATGATCCTCGAACTCTTCCGGCTCGAACTCGCCGGATTTCTGCTCGACGATATGCTTGGCGAGATCGAGCATGTCCTTGGTGATTTTGACGTCCTGGATATCCTCGAAATATTCCTTCTCGCTGCGCACTTCATAGGGGTAGCGCAGCAGCATGCCCATCAGGCCCTTCTCCAGCGGCACCAGCGCAATGATGTGCTCGCGGTTGGTCAGCACGACGCGGCCGATCGCGACCATGTCCATGCTGCGGATGGTTTCGCGGATCACCGCATAGGCGTCATGGCCGACCTTGCCGTCGGGCACGAGATAATAGGGACGGATCAGATAGCGCGAGTCGATGTCGGCCTTGGGCACGAATTCGTCGATCTCGATCGTATGCGTCGATTCCAGCGCGATGTCGTCGAGCTCTTCCTTGGTGACCTCGATGTAAGTGTCGGTGTCGACCTTGTAGCCCTTGATGATGTCCTCGTTCGCCACTTCCTCGCCGGTGTCGGCATCGACCTTGGAATATTTGATCCGGTGGCCGGTCTTGCGGTTGATCTGGTTGAACGAGACCTTCTCGGTGTCGGAGGTGGCCGGATACAGCGCGACCGGGCAGGTCACGAGCGACAGCCGCAGAAAGCCTTTCCAGTTGGCGCGGGGGGCCATGGCAAACTCCGAAAACGCTACAGGACAAGCCTTAAGGATAGCATCGCCTTGCTTAACCACAAGCGACCGGGCAGCGGATTCCGCCATTGGCGTTAACTGTTGCCGGTTCGTACTCAAGTGTGCGGCGCAAGGACGCTCCCGAACGGGCGAGAAGCCGGAACATCGCTTCCCCCGGGGCGTTGACCCGAAGTCCATAGCTGCGAAGTCCATAGCTGCGAAGTCGGGTGCCGCGACAGCTCGCGGAAATTGTGCGTGACAGCCCATCAACGAGGTCACCATGGCGACGACGAGAGAGCACGAATACGACCGTATCATCGAGACCACCACCCAGGCGCGCCAGGCCGAAGCCGGACCGTCTGTGCTGGCGCTGCTCAGCGCCTCGACCGGGCTCGCCGTCCTGATCCTGGGCGTGCTCTGGTTTGTGTTCTTCCGCGTCTAGGGGAGGTGCGGGCACGGTCCTGGCCACATGCCGGAGTCTTAAAGGCGTGCGCTCAAGTCAAGCGCCCCTTTGGGCTTCCAACGCGCTGCAATAGCGGCTAAAGCGGCCCCGTTGAACGTTTCGCGGGGCTTGCGCGTCCAAGCATGATCGAAGCACCGAAAGTCCTTTGTGAAGAAAAAGTAACATAGCGTTATTTGATCTGTTCATGAGCGGTTCACGCCGGCCGGGTTCATCTTGATGGCGCAATTGGTGCAGGTCAGCTTTGGAGGCAAACGTGCGCTTGCTCGTCGTTGAGGACGATCCGGATCTCAATCGCCAGCTTACGACTGCGCTGAGCGACGCCGGATATGTGGTCGACCGTGCGTTCGACGGCGAGGAGGGGCACTATCTCGGCGACAGCGAGCCGTACGATGCCGTCGTGCTCGACATCGGCCTGCCGAAGATGGACGGAATCTCGGTCCTGGAAGCCTGGCGTCGCAACAAGCGCGTGATGCCGGTCCTGATCCTCACCGCCCGCGATCGCTGGAGCGACAAGGTGCAGGGCTTCGATGCCGGTGCCGACGACTATGTCGCAAAGCCGTTTCACCTGGAGGAGGTGCTGGCGCGGATTCGCGCGCTGCTGCGCCGTACCGCCGGCCACGCCCAGTCCGAGCTCACCTGCGGGCCGGTGTCGCTCGACACCCGCACCGGCAAGGTCAGCGTCGCCGGCAATCCCGTGAAGATGACCTCGCACGAGTATCGCCTGCTCGCCTATCTCATGCATCACACCGGCCGCGTGGTGTCGCGCACCGAACTCGTCGAGCATCTCTACGACCAGGACTTCGACCGCGACTCCAACACCATCGAGGTGTTCGTCGGCCGCATCCGCAAAAAGCTGGACGTCGACATCATCCAGACCGTCCGGGGCCTCGGATATTTGCTGACGCCACCCCCCGCGGGAGCATAAACTACCGGGCATGCGCCGTAACTCGCTTGCCGTCCGGCTGTTCTTCTCCGCATCAGCCTGGGTGCTGGTGATCCTGGTCATCACCGGCTTCGTGCTGTCCTCGGTCTACACCAATGCGACCGAGCGCGCCTTCGACCGCAGGCTCAATCTCTATCTGCGCACGCTGATCGCCGAGGTCGCCACCCCGGACGAGCCGCCCGACCGCCAGTTCCAGTCGCTCGGCGAGCCCTTGTTCGAGCTGCCGCTGTCGGGCTGGTACTGGCAGATCACCCGCACCGATACCGACAAGGCCGATATACGCTCCTCGCGCTCGCTGTGGGACAAGAAGCTGCCCAAGCTCGAAGACCGCGGCGTCGAGCTTTCCGCGGCCGGCATCCGCGTCGCCTATGTCGACGGCCCGGAAGGGCAGAACCTGCGCATGGTGGAGCGGCCGGTCGATCTCGGCTCGGACGGCAAATTCCTGGTCGGCGTCGCGGGCGATGCCTCGGAGATTTTCGACGAGACGCGCAGCTTCGACTATTATCTCGGCGGCACCTTCACCGCGCTCGGCATCGTGCTGTTGCTGACCACCATCTTCCAGGTCCGCTTCGGTCTGGCGCCGCTCAAGCGCATCTCCGAATCGATCGCCGATATCCGCTCCGGCCGCGCCGAACGGCTGGAGGGTGAGTTTCCCGTCGAGATCGCGCCGCTGGCGCGCGAGACCAATGCGCTGATCGATGCCAATCGCGAGATCGTCGAGCGGGCGCGCACCCATGTCGGCAATCTCGCCCATGCGATCAAGACACCGCTGTCGGTCATCGTCAACGAGGCGAACGCGCATGGCACCGATCCCTTCGTCCACAAGGTGATGGAGCAGGCCGATGTGATGCGCGACCAGGTGGCGCATCATCTCGAGCGTGCCCGCATCGCCGCGCGCGTCACCATCGTCGGCACGGTCACGGAAGTCGCGCCCGCGCTGGAGGCGTTGCAGCGGACCATGGAGAAGATCCATCGCGACCGCGGCATCGTCATCGAGGTCAAGGCCGACGCGAAGGCCAAATTCCGCGGCGAGCGGCAGGACCTGGAGGAGATGGCCGGCAATCTCGTCGACAACGCCTGCAAATGGGCGTCCTCGCGCGTCTTCATCGACGCCCTGGTGGAACGGCCGGCCGAAGCTGGCGCGGCGCCGACCTTGCGCATCCTCGTCGACGATGACGGGCGGGGATTGTCGGCCGCCGAGCGCGCCAAGGTCTCGCGGCGGGGCCAGCGGCTCGACGAGTCCAAGCCGGGGTCGGGCCTCGGGCTGTCGATCGTGACCGATCTTGCCGCGCTCTACGGCGGTAGCCTCGCGCTCGGCAGCGCGCCGATCGGCGGATTGCGGGCGGAATTGGTGTTACCCGGGATTTAGCGAGCTTCAAACACGCCGCACAATTCTCAATTACTAAACGACTTCTTAACGCGGCGGACCCTATCCTGACCGCGGCATTTGCCGTTCCTGCCACTGAAAATCTGCATCACCGGACCGCATGGGCCAGACATCGATCGAGCGGCTGAGGGAATATCTCGGGCAGCTTCCGCCGGCATCGCAGGCGCTGCTGATGCGGGAGTTCGAGCGCGCCATCGAACGCGGCCAGGACACCGCGGTCGCCACGCTCGTGCTGGAACAATTGCGCAAGGTCGCGCGCAAGACCGAAGGACCTGCGGAAACCAACGAAGCGCCGAAGCCGCGCATCGAGGATGTCGCGCGGCACCTGTTCCGCCCGCTGGAACCGTTCCTGGTCGACGGCAACGTGCCGATGCGGCCGGGCCAGATCCGCCGCGCCTCGATCACGCCGGTCTGGCAATGGCTGATCCGCGACGGCGCGGTCGATGCCGTCTACGAATTCGAGAAGGTGCTGTCGGATCTGCCCGACGATCGCGAGCCGTCCGAGGCTGCGCTGAGCAAGCTACAGCTCGCGGTGGCCGACGCCATCTTCCAGGTCACGTCGCCGACCGGTGGCGGCAGCCAGCGCACGCTCGCCCGCATCGGCGCGCCCAATGTGATCGAGGACCTGGTGCCGATGGGCGCCGTGCTGCAGGCCCGCGAGGCGATGGAAGGTCTCGCCGGCCGGTTGCCGATAACGCTTCGCGTCTTCGGGGATTCGCAGATTGCCTCGACCTGCGAGGCGCTGAACGTCCCGACCTTGCAGACGCCGCAACTCCTGCCGTTTGCGCTGTCGCTTCTGGTGCAGCGGCTCGCCTCGCCCTGGCAGGTGATCCGCATCGCCATCCGCATGGCCGCGTCCGATGACGAGGTCCGCGTTGCCGCCACGCCCTACGGCATGGCCGTCACCATCGCGCTTCACGATCTGTTCTGTCTCGCGATCACGCTGCGGACCGATATCCGCCGCGGCCAGTTCGGCAGCGTTCCCGACAATCTCAAGGCGTTGCATGACGGGGTGCGTGGCCTGCGCACCGAGCTCGACCTGCGCCAGGACTCGACCTGGGGCCGGCAGCTCGCCTCGATCCGCGCCGAAATCTCCAACACGCTGCAATCGGAGATCGACAGCGTGCCCGGACGTGTTCGCCGCATCCTGCGCCAGCGCTCCGACAAGGACATCCTGGCCGGCGCCCGGGTCGACTCGACCGAGGTCGATGATACCGCCGCCCTGATCGATTTCGTCGCGGTCTGCCGCACCTATGCGAGCGAGCTTGCGATCAACGAGGTGACGCTGCGAACCTATTCCGACCTGCAGCAATATGTCGAGAAGGCGACCGAAGCGCTGGTCCAGTCGCTGCGCGCCGGCGACCACCGGGCGCGCGCGTACCGGCAAGCCCAGGCCAATGCCGCCATTCGTTTCTGCGAGGCACTGTTCGGGCGCGACTACGCCTCGCTGATGAGCCGGGCAGTCGACAACGCTGTCACCGTCGAGCCCAAGTCCTCGCGCGCAAGCTAGGCCGCATCACCGCCAGAACCGCTGTTGAGAACGAAGCTGGATCAAAGCCAGGGACGTTCCGCAGCCTTCGATCGCTCATAAGCCTGGATAAGGTCCTTCTTCAGGAACGTGAGCTCGATCTCGTCGAAGCCGTTCAACAGGCACTCTCTCGAAAACTCGGGTATGTCGAAACGATCGGACTGTTCGTCGGGTCCGGTGACGGTCTTTTCCCTAAGATCGACCGTGATCTCCGCACCCGGAAGCTCCGTGAGGAATTGCAACAGTTCGTGGACTCGCTTCGCGCCAAGCCGGATGGGCAACATGCCGTTCTTGAACATGTTGTTATAGAAGATGTCAGCGAAGGACGGCGCGATCACGCAACGGATTCCAAAATCCAACAGCGCCCATGGCGCATGCTCGCGGCTCGATCCGCAACCGAAATTCTCTCCGGCGACCAATATCCTGGCGTTTCGATAGGCCGGCTGGTTCAGGACGAAATCGGACCGCTCCTGACCGTTGTCGTCGTAACGGCGTTCGTAGAAGAGCGCCTTGCCCAGGCCGGCGCGCTTGATCGTCTTCAGAAACTGCTTGGGAATGATCATATCCGTGTCGACGTTGGGCATTCCGAACGGCACTGCAACGCCGGTCAATTTCTCGAACTTCTCCATCGCTTCTCTTCTCCTCTTGATCGAACTAGCGGCCCGGCCGCGCGAAACCGATCAATATCAGCGGCCTACTTGGCGAAGCATCCGCAAATTCACTCTCCACGATCTTCACGGCGCTTGAAAGCGAACCTACGCCGGAAAGATCGAGCATATGCTCCCCATACAGCAGAACTGCCCCGAAAAATGTATCGACGCCATCCTCGGGGCCGAACAGGTCCATCGACCGGAAGGCTTCCTGCCATCCCTCGACCGTCGTCTCGCTGACCGCCGCGTTGCTGCGTTGCAGGCGCATCGTGCCATGCCAATCGACGATGCGCAACGAATGTCCCGATCCCGATTTCGCGGTGAATACGAACGCGCCGGTCGTTGCCGCAATCAAGTCGACCTCGTTCTCCGATCGATGGAGCGACCTGGCGGCCATGCGCCGTGCCAACGGCTCGTCAATGAGTCTGCGTTGATCTGGCCCGCGGAGCGCCGCGGCGCCGGTCGCGATGGCGCGAATCCGCCCGGTCTGCCGATCGATTTCCACCGCGATATCGACCGTCTTCGGGTCCGCTCCCAGCCGACCGATCGCCCGCAGGGTTTCTGCGCGAAGTTCGGCGATGTCCTCGGATGAAGGGTCGGGGTTCGCCCGCTCGACCACTTCCCGGACCATCGCCATGGCTGCCCCGATCGACGAAATAATCTCGGCATCCTTCGCCAGTTCGAAGGGCAAGCCCAGACGCTCCGCGACGCTTGGCAGGAGAGCTCCGATACCGCCGCCCATGCCGACCAATAGCTGCTGGTCCGCGTCAAGCTGCTGCTCCTTGATGAGATGTTCGACGACAGGCACGACCTTCGCCACTGCCGCTGATATCACCTGGCGCGCCAACGCCTCGACCTCGATCCCCAGCAATCTGGCGAGCGGCTCGAACGCTGCACGCGCGGCTTCCGGGGGAGCATAGCAATGCATCTGACTGGTCGTCAGGCCGGCCGCATTGGCAGCACAAGTCGTCGTCAAGGCGAAGCGACCGTCGCGTTCCGTCTCGATCGCAACGAAGTCGTCGCCGTCCCCGGGTTTCGGCTCGAAAAAAACGACCTTTGCATTGCGAAATTGCTCCGCCGAGGCGAAACAGGCGTAGCGCAGACCGGCGATGTGAGCGCTTCTTGGCCCTACTTCGCGGACGGCTCCTTCGCCGATCCTGATCAGGCTTCCGCCTCCGATGCCCAGCACGTGGACATCCAGAGAGCTCACATAGGTCTCGTGGCCACCGACCTTCGCGTACGTCACGATCGGCCGCCCGCCCCGGACGACGCCCAGATTGGTCGACGTGCCGCCAACTTCGAAATAGATGCCGTCCGACATGCCGACGTGCAACAAAGCGCCGGCAACGCTCGCCGCCGGGCCCGAAAGCATGGTCATGGCCGGGCGGTGGCGCATCTCGTCGATACCCATCACCCCGCCATCGCCCCGCATGATCATCAGCGGCGCATCTATTCCCGCGCCCTTCATGCTGGCCTCGGTCAAATCCGCGGTCGCGATCATTCTCGGCAGGATCGACGCGTTGATGACGGCGGTACGGGTTCTTACCGTCAGGCCGTATAGCCGCGTTATCTCGTGGCCGCATGTCGTCGGCAAGCCGAATTTCACGCCGACATCCCGCACGAGTTCTTCGGCAGAGGTGTCGTCCACGCCAAATGCCGACGATGCCACCAGAACCTGCGCACCTTCAGCCACAAGCGCCTCAACCGCGCGCTCGACATCGGCCTTGCGGAGATCCTCGCTGAGAAGGAATTGATTGGTGGTTCGAAGCGTTCGTCCCGGACCGAGTTCGATCGGCGAGATATGAACCTGCGGCTTCGCCAGCTTCGCAGCTTTTATCGTGGAAAGGCCGACCACGCCGACGCGCGCCACATCCCCTTCCAACAGGGCATTCGTTGCCTGGGTCGTGCTGTGAGCGAGAAGCACGACGTCCTCGGCCGACACGCCAGCTTCCCGAAGCACCCGCTCGAACACCTCGATCACGCCCCCGGCCACGCCGTGCTGATGATCGTGTGTCGTATGCACCGACGAGCGACCGACGACCGTACCGCTTGCGGCGTCGATCAAGGCCGCCTTCGTAAAGGTGCCGCCTACGTCGATGCCGATCCTATACGTTTCGTCCTTCAAAAAACCTGTCCACAACTCACGAAAGCCGCCATTTCGGCCACCGACCTATCATAGCGCGCCGCCTTCTGCGAGCACTTCCGCCGTCTGTTCGTGCGTGCTCTTCGCCGTGAGGCGCAGCCGAAATACACCTCGGGTCAAACTTGACGCAGCGACGCTGTTCGGAGCACTTCTGCCATATCTCGGATAGCGGATGTTCCGCCCGCGCCGCTGAATGGCGGCCTCGGCGGGCGGTCGGATGTCCAAATGAGCTCAATCAGATGTTCAATGGATCGAACGGGGCGCCGCGTGGTATTCGTCCTCAGCGGAATGAAGGGGAGAACATGACATGCGTATCGCCGTGATGGCAGCGGGTGCCCTGGGAGGTTATTTTGGAGCACGTATGGCTGCGGCAGGGCACGACGTGTTCTTCATCGCACGCGGCTCCAACCTCGAGGCAATAGAGAAAAACGGTCTCAAGGTCGAGAGCGTGCATGGCGATCTTCATTTGCCCAAACCCAATGTGACCGACGATCCCGGCAAAGTCGGCCCGGTCGATATCGTCCTGTTCGCGGTCAAGCTTTGGGACTGCGAGAAGGCGGCCGTGCAGGCCCTTCCTCTGGTTGGATCCCAAACCCGGGTGATCCCGCTGCAAAACGGCGTGGATAGCACCGAGCGGATCGCTCCGATCTTGGGTGCCGACAATGTGGTCGCTGGAAGTGCCTATATTGCTACGGTGCTGTCCGCACCTGGCGTCGTCACCCACACAAGCCAGTTCGCGCGCATGGTCTGCGGGCGAATCGACGGCAGGCCCGACGCATGCCTCAAGTCGTTTTCCGACGCCGCTCATGCGGCCGGAATCGATATCACGGTGTCCGACGCGGTCGACCGGGAACGGTGGCAGAAATTTGTGTTTCTCGTCGCATTGTCGGGGGCGACCGCAACTACTCGCCAGCCGCTAGGGCCGATCCTGGCCGACCCGGATACGCGAGCATTTTTTTACAGCCTGATGTGCGAAGTGGTCGCGGTCGGGCGCGCCAAGGGCGTCTCGATACCGGAGAACTTTGCCGAGGACAGAATGAAATTCGCCGAGGCCTCGCCGCCCACCTTCAAGGCTTCCATGCTGCACGATCTTGAACGCGGCAACCGGCTCGAGCTGGACTGGCTTGCCGGGAAGGTAGTCGAGTTCGGGCGCACACTTGGCGTCCCGACGCCAGCCAACAATGCGGTCTATGCCATGCTCAAGTTACACCGAATGGGTAGTCACACTCGCGCCACCTGAGCGAAGCATTCCTGAGCATGCGTGATGTCCGCTAACGGCTCATTTTCAAACGGCTTCAGCCGCATCGATCAGGGTGTGGTTTCGCGCGCGTGTGTCCGTGCCCTAGAACACAGGTCGAATTTTACAGATTCAATTTCCGGTTGACGGTCGTGAGGCAGGTACGTACGGTTGCGCGCATGAATCGATTGCCAATGCCCTGCCTGCCGCATGAACTCTGCCATCAATTTCATTGAACTCGATAATCGCGTGATCTCTGCGACGTACCGGAACCTGATGGTCAGGGCGAAGGTCGTACTGGTCGACAAGCTGAGCGGGGCGGTATTGGCCGAGCCGGTTACCATCATCACCTCCACCATGCCGAATGGGGCCTTGAGGATCAGGCTTCCCGAGGCGATCAGGGCCGGGGTCTATTTCCTCCAGGCCCGCAATGCGCATGGCGAGGATATCGCCCACAGCGCCGAATTCTGCGTCGCCTAACCAATTAGTATAGCTGATCTTTTCGATCCTGCTGCCAATGCCGCGGAATTGACAATTGTCAATTGCCGCGCTTGGCGGCTGTGGTGTAAAGCGCTGCATTGAGAGGGCGCCGCGGGAACTTGTCTCAATGAATTTATGGTTCGTGTTCGCGCTGATGACCGCGGCGGCGATGTTCGCCGTGCTGCTGCCGCTCGGGCTCGGCGGTGCGCGACCGGCCGGCGGCAATGGAGCGCAATCCAACGAGGCCATGGTCTACAAGGACCAACTCGCCGAAATCGAGCGCGATGTCGCCGCGGGCCTGATCGGAAGTGCGGAGGCGGAGGCCGCGCGGGTCGAGATCGGCCGACGGTTGCTTGCGGTCGCCGACCAGGCGAGCCAGGCGCCGATGAAATCGAGCCCGCGGCTGCGCCGTGTCGCGGCCGCGCTTGCGCTGGTCGGGCTGCCGCTGCTCGCGCTTGCGATCTATTTGCCGCTCGGCTCGCCCTGGCTTGCGGACTTTCCTCTGGCCGAGCGCGCCCGCACGGCCAGCGCCTCCCAGCCGCTCGAAAATCTGGTGGCGCAGGTCGAGCAGCATCTGGAGAAAAATCCGAATGACGGCCGCGGCTGGAGCGTGCTGGCGCCGGTGCTGCTGCGGCTCGGCCGTTATGACGATGCGGTTCGCGCCTTCCGCAATTCGCTGACCTATAATGGCGAGAACGCCTCGCGCCGCGCCGATCTCGGCGAAGCCATCGCCGCCGCGGCCGGCGGCGTGATTACAGCCGATGCCAAAAGCGAGTTCGAGCGCGCGCTGGCGCTCGACGCGGGCGAGGCCAAGGCGAGCTATTTCCTCGGGCTCGCCGCCGAGCAGGACGGCCGCAACGCCGATGCCGCCGCGATCTGGCGTGGAATGCTGGACAAGGCGCCGGCCGACGCGCCATGGCGCACCCTGGTCTCGGCCGCGCTGGTGCGGGTCGGCTCGCCCACGGCTCCCGCGCTGTCCGAACAGACCATGGCAGCGGCGAAAGACATGAAAGCCGGTGACCGCGAGGCGATGATCCGTGGCATGGTCGATCGGCTCGCGACCCGCCTGAAGGAAAACGGCAACGACGTCGACGGCTGGCTGCGCCTGGTGCGCGCCTACATGGTGATGGGCGATCGCGACAAGGCCAAGGGCGCGCAGTCCGACGCGCGGCAGGCGGTCAGCGGCGACGCCGAACGGCTCAAGCAATTGAACGAGGGCCTGAAGAATCTCGGGCTGGACGGATGAGAGCAACTTCATGACGCGCAAGCAGCGTCGCCTGACCTTGATCGGCTCCTCGCTCGTGGTGCTCGCCTTCGCCGCGGGGCTGGTGCTCTATGCGCTGAGGGATTCGATCGTGTTCTTCTCGACGCCATCGATGGCGACCGAGCAGCATATCGCGCCGGGAAAACGTTTCCGGCTCGGCGGTTTGGTGCAACCGGGCTCGCTGGTCTGCCGCAACAACGGCGCCAGCTTCGAGGTAGCCGATGGCAGCGCCAAATTGCCGGTCACCTTTACGGGGATCCTGCCCGACCTGTTCCGCGAAGGGCAGGGTGTCATCGCCGAAGGCTCGCTCGACGCCTCAGGCACCTTCCGCGCCGAAACCGTACTCGCCAAGCATGACGAGAACTACATGCCCAAGGACGTCGCGGACGCCTTGAAGAAGCAGGGGCACTGGAAAGACGATTACGACGCCAAGCTTGCCCAGGAGATAAAGGGCAAGAGCTGTGCGCATGGAGATGGTTAGGTGATAGCAGAAGCCGGACATTACGCCCTGGTGCTGGCACTGGGGCTCGCGCTGATCCAGTCAACTGTGCCCATGCTGGGGGCGCGCTGGGGTGATCCGGCGCTGATGAACGTGGCGCGCTCCACGGCGCTGGCGCAGTTCCTGTTCGTGGCCTTGTCCTTTGCGGCGCTGGTCACGCTGCACGTCACCTCGGACTTCTCCGTGGTCAACGTCTACGAGAACTCGCATTCGCTGAACCCGATGATCTACAAGATCACGGGCGTCTGGGGCAATCACGAGGGCTCGATGCTGCTCTGGGTGTTGATCCTGGCGCTGTTCGGCGGCCTCGTTGCCGCCCTCGGCAATAACCTGCCGCTGTCGCTCCGTGCCAATGTGCTGGGCGTGCAGGCCTGGATCGCAGGTGCCTTCTATCTGTTCATCCTCATCACCTCGAACCCGTTCCTGCGCATTCAAAACCCGCCGCTCGAAGGCCGCGACCTCAATCCGGTGCTGCAGGACATCGGCATCGCCGTGCATCCGCCGATGCTCTATCTCGGCTATGTCGGCTTCTCGATCTCCTTCTCGTTCGCCATCGCGGCCTTGCTCGAAGGCCGCATCGACGCGGCCTGGGCGCGCTGGGTGCGGCCGTGGACGCTGATGGCCTGGATTTTCCTCACGCTCGGCATCGCGATGGGCTCCTACTGGGCCTATTACGAATTGGGCTGGGGCGGCTGGTGGTTCTGGGACCCGGTCGAGAACGCTTCGCTGATGCCCTGGCTTGCCGGCACCGCGCTCTTGCATTCGGCGCTGGTGATGGAGAAGCGCAACGCGCTGAAGGTCTGGACCATTCTGCTTTCGATCCTGACCTTCTCGCTGTCGCTGCTCGGCACCTTCCTGGTGCGCTCCGGCGTGCTGACCTCGGTGCACGCCTTTGCGACCGATCCGACGCGGGGCGTGTTCATCCTCCTGATCCTCTGCGTCTTCATCGGCGGCAGCCTGTCGCTGTTCGCAGGGAGAGCATCGTCGCTGAAGCAGGGCGGCCTGTTCGCGCCGATCTCGCGCGAGGGCGCGCTGGTGCTGAACAATCTCTTCCTCACCACCGCCTGTGCGACGGTTTTCATCGGCACGCTCTATCCGCTGGCGCTTGAGGTCATCACCGGTGACAAGATTTCCGTCGGCGCGCCGTTTTTCAATCTCACCTTTGCCCCGCTTTTCGTGCCGCTGCTGATCGCGGTTCCCTTCGGGCCGATGCTGACCTGGAAGCGCGGTGATCTCCTCGGCGCAGCGCAGCGGCTGATGGCTGCCGGCATCGTGGCGCTGGTTGCCATTGCGATCGTCTGGGCCTGGGTGCGCGGCGGCAGTGCGCTGGCGCCGCTGGCGATTGGCCTTGCCATCTTCGTCGTCGCCGGTGCGGTGAGCGATCTCGTCGAGCGCATCGGCTTCTTCCACAATCCCTTTGCCATCTCGCTGCGCCGCGCCCGCGGCCTGCCGCGCTCGATCTGGGGCACGGCCTTTGCCCATGCCGGCCTCGGTGTCGCGCTGATCGGCATCGTCTGCGAGACCACCTGGAATTCCGAGTTCATCGGCACCATGAAGCCGAACGACGTGACCAGGATCGCGGGCTACGAATTGAAGCTCGATGGCTTGTCGCAGCGGCAGGGACCAAATTATCGCGAGCTGGTGGCATCTTTTGACGTCAGCAGCGGAGGCCGACACATCAGCGTGATGACGCCGTCGAAGCGCAATTTCACCACCCGCGGCGCGTCGACCACGGAAGCCGCGCTGCTCGCGCGCGGCGTCAGTCAGCTCTACATCTCGCTCGCCGATCTGACGCCGGATGGCGGCGTCACGGTGCGCATCTATCACAAGCCGCTGGTGCTGCTGATCTGGTTCGGGCCCGTGCTGATGGCGCTCGGCGGCGCCTTGTCGCTATCGGACAGGCGGCTGCGCGTCGGCGCGCCAAAGCCGGCGAAGGCGCTGCGCGGGTTGCAGGCGGCGGAGTAGGGGATGAAGCGCTTCCTCGCCATTGCTCTTGTTCTCGCCGGACTCGGCCTCTCCGCGGCGCATGCCGTGCTGCCCGACGAGGTGATGTCGGATCCCGCCAAGGAAGCGCGGGCGCGGACCCTGTCGCGCGAGCTGCGCTGCATGGTCTGCCAGAACCAGTCGATCGACGATTCCGAGGCGCCGCTCGCGCGCGACATTCGTCTGCTGGTGCGCGAGCGTATTGCGGCCGGCGACAGCAATGCGCAGGTGATCGATTTCCTGGTGGCGCGCTATGGCGAGTTCGTCCTGCTCAAGCCGCGGTTCGAGCGCCAGACACTGCTGCTATGGCTGGTTCCCCCGCTGCTCCTGATCGGCGGCGGGCTTGCATTGTGGCTGCACACGCGGCGGCGGGCGAGGGGCGAATCGGCGGCTGCCAATCCGCCGTTGACGGCCGACGAAGAGGCCCGTCTGTCAGCCCTGATGGCTGATGGAATCGAGCCCGAAAAGCCGCAATTGGACAGGTCGCCTTCGCCTCCCGTTTCGGCGTCCTAGACGCCTATCGCGCCAAGGGGAAATCCTTGCAAACGCAATGGCTTATGGCCCTGCGATAAACTGCCGCATTCGAAGCGGGCTTCATTACCAAACTTTAACTCCACCGCCAGCGCGCCGTAAGGGTCCGCCCCCCATCTTCCGGGATGAACGGTGTGCGCCCCGCATCAATTTCAGGCTCTTTCAGGCTCTTGGAGATCCCTAAATGACCGAACGTCCGACCGACCTCTCGTCGCTCTCGTCCTATCGGCAACCGCGCTCGCTGTTGTCTGCCCGCAAATTCGCGCTGATGGCTTCCGTCGTCGCCGGCCTTGGTGTCGCCGTCTATGGTTTCAGCCCCTCCAGCGGCCCCGTGAACGTCTTCTCGACCCCTGCGCATGCGCAGGTCGCCAATGAGGTGAAGAAGGTTCAGCAGCCGGTTGGCTTCGCTGACATTGTCGAGCGCGTCAAACCGTCGGTGATCTCGGTCAAGGTCAATATCAACGAGAAGGTCACCAAGGGCGACGACAACGATGACGATTCTCCGTTCCAGCCGGGCTCGCCCATGGAGCGCTTCTTCCGCCGCTTCGGCGGTCCCGATGGCCTGCCGCCCGGTCTGCGCGGCAAAGGCGGCCGCCATGTGATCATGGGCCAGGGCTCCGGCTTCTTCATTTCGGCCGACGGCTATGCCGTCACCAACAATCACGTCGTCGACAGCGCCAGCAAGGTCGAAGTCACGACCGATGACGGCAAGACCTACAGCGCCAAGGTGATCGGCACCGACGCGCGCACCGACCTCGCGCTGATCAAGGTGGAGGGCGGCTCGAACTTCCCGTTCGCCAAGCTTGCCGACGGCAAGCCGCGGATCGGCGACTGGGTGCTGGCGGTCGGCAATCCCTTCGGCCTCGGCGGCACGGTCACGGCCGGCATCGTCTCGGCCATGGGCCGCGACATCGGCAACGGCCCCTATGACGACTTCATCCAGATCGACGCGCCCGTGAACAAGGGCAACTCGGGTGGTCCGGCGTTCTCGACCGAAGGCGATGTCGTCGGCGTCAACACCGCGATCTACTCGCCGTCCGGCGGCAGCGTTGGCATCGCGTTCTCGATCCCCGCGTCGACCGTGAAGAGCGTCGTCGCCCAACTCAAGGACAAGGGCTCGGTCAGCCGTGGCTGGATCGGCGTCCAGATCCAGCCGGTGACGCCCGAGATCGCCGACAGCCTCGGCCTGAAGAAGGCGGAAGGCGCACTGGTGGCGGAACCCCAGGCCAACGGTCCGGCGTCCAAGGCCGGCATCGAGTCCGGCGACGTCATCACCAAGGTCAACGGCGAGAGCGTCAAGGATGCGCGCGAGCTTGCGCGCACCATCGGCGGCCTCGCGCCGGGCAGCGCGGTCAAGCTCGATGTCCTGCACAAGGGCCAGGACAAGGTCATCAACCTGACGCTCGGCACCTTGCCGAACCAGGTCGAGGCCAAGGCCGACGACAACAATGACGACAATGGCAAATCCACGCGCGGCACCGACGTGCCGAAGCTGGGCCTGACGGTCGCGCCCGCCAACAGCGTGGCCGGCGCCGGCAAGGAAGGCGTCGTCGTCACCGAAGTCGATCCGAAGAGCGCGGCCGCCGATCGCGGCTTCAAGGAAGGCGACGTCATTCTTGAAGTTGCCGGCAAGACGGTCGCCAGCGCCAACGACGTGCGCGATGCGATCACTGCCGCCAAGAACGACAACAAGAATGTCGTCCTGATGCGCGTCAAGAGCGGCGGCCAGTCGCGCTTCGTCGCAGTGCCGCTCGCCAAGGGTTAGCGAGTACGGGTTTGCGAGATGGAGGGTGTCGCCGGCATCAGTCGCCCCCGCCGACGGCTTCTTCCGGGGAGCGGGCCTTAATGCCCGCTCCCTCCGGTTACCTTCCGGTGGAAATCGCCCCCCTCCGTCGGAAGGGTCTAAGGGCGGTGAGGTCCCCCAGCTTCACCGCCCGCTTTTTCGATTAACCCAATGGCGTTCGGTCGCCTTGCATGAAAGCGCCGACCGCGCCATGTTGAAGGAAAGTCGACGACCTTGACCGCCACCGCACCTGTCATCGCTCCACAAATGCGCATCCTGATCATCGAAGACGACCGTGAGTCCGCCGATTATCTGGTGAAGGCATTCCGCGAGGTCGGCTATATCGCCGATCTCGCCGGCGATGGCGAGGAGGGACTGTCGATGGCCGAGAGCGGCGACTACGACGTGCTGGTGGTTGACCGCATGCTGCCCAAGCGCGACGGCCTGTCGCTGATCGGCGCGCTGCGCGACAAGGGCAACCGCACGCCGGTGCTGATCCTGTCCGCGCTCGGGCAGGTCGATGACCGCATCAAGGGCCTGCGCGCCGGCGGCGACGATTATCTGCCAAAACCCTATTCGTTCGCCGAGCTGCTCGCGCGCGTCGAGGTGCTGTCACGGCGCAATGTCGGTCCTGCCGAAGAAACCACTTATCGCGTCGGTGATCTCGAGCTCGACCGGCTGTCGCATCGCGTTGCCCGCGGCAAGGACGAGCTGACGCTGCAGCCGCGCGAATTCCGCTTGCTTGAATATTTGATGAAACATGCCGGCCAGGTGGTGACGCGCACCATGCTGCTCGAGAATGTCTGGGATTATCATTTTGATCCTCAGACAAACGTTATCGACGTGCATATTTCGCGGCTGCGTTCCAAGATCGACAAGGGGTTCGAACGGCCGCTGCTCCATACCATCCGCGGCGCGGGGTACATGATTCGTGACGGCATTCGGTAAGCTGATCCGAACCACGGCGTTCCGGTTGACGCTGGTTTATCTGTTTCTCTTCGCACTTTTTGCAGCGTCGCTGCTTGCCTATTTCGCCTGGAATACGCGGCGGATGATCACCGAGCAGATCACCACGACGGTGAGCGCCGAGGTCAGCGAGATTTCCGAAATCTATGGCAGGCGCGGGCTGCGCGGCCTGTTCTTCACCATCGAGAACCGCGCGCTCCGGCCCGGGGCCAACCTCTATCTGGTCACCACGCCGACGGGCCAGGCGATCGCCGGCAATGTCGGCTCGCTGGCGCCGGGCGTGATGGGCACCGAGGGTTGGTCCGAGACCGCCTACCGGCGGCTGGATGAGCAGGACAACGCCTATCACCGTGCGCTGGTGAACGTGACCCAGCTCTCCGGCGGCTTCCGCCTCCTGATCGGGCGCGATCTGGAGGAGCGGCGGCGTTTGTTCGGCATCGTCGCCAAGGCGGCGCAATGGTCGATCCTGGTCGTGGTGGTGCTCGGCATCGCCGGCGGCATCTTCGTCGCGCGGCGCGTGCTGCAGCGGATCGATGCCATGACCGGCACCGCGCAGCGCATCATGGCCGGCGATCTTTCCGACCGGCTACCGGTCGGCCGCAGCGGCGACGAGCTCGACCGGCTCGCGTCCAACCTCAATGCGATGCTGGAGCGGATCGAAGCGTTGATGGTGGGGCTGAAGGAAGTTTCCGACAACATCGCCCATGACCTGAAGACGCCGCTGACGCGGCTGCGCAACCGCGCCGAGGAGGCGCTGGCGAAGTCCGGCTGCGAGGCGGACTATCGCGCCGCGCTGGAGCGCACCATCGAGGAGTCCGATGGGCTGATCCGCACCTTCAATGCGCTCTTGATGATCGCGCGCGCCGAATCCGGGCAGGCGCGCGGCAATATGGACAATTTCGACGCGGCCGATGTCGCCGAGGGCATTCACGAGCTGTACGAGCCGCTGGCCGAAGACGGCGGCCTGACGTTGCGGCTGAAGACGATTTCGACGCCGCTGCACGGCAACCGCGAATTGATCAGCCAGGCGCTCGCCAACCTGGTCGAGAACGCGATCAAATATGGCAAGCCCGACGAGCCCAAGTCCGCCGAGAAGGGGGCCGTCATCAGCCTCGATGCCAAGCAGATCCTGATCGAGGCGAGGCGCGAGGGCGATCAGGTGCTGCTTTCCGTCACCGACCGCGGGCCGGGCATCCCCGAAGGCGAGCGCAAGCACGCCATGGAGCGCTTCGTACGGCTCGATACCAGCCGCAGCCAGCCCGGTTCCGGCCTGGGGCTCAGCCTCGCATCGGCCGTCGCCACCCTGCATGGCGGCGAATTGCGGCTGGGCGACGCCCATCCGGGCCTGGTTGCGACATTGGTGCTGCCGGCCCGCGCCAGCGACAGGCTTGCGGCGCCAACGGCGGATGTGCCACAGAAGGTGGCATGAGCTGATCCGCGAAGGGCGACGCGGAA
>Ga0310811_10003290_pt1 | contig 20317 bp, 14 predicted proteins | sample YCmetagenome_FD_207642 | JGI IMG/M metagenome (GOLD analysis project Ga0310811, IMG submission 207642) | Soil microbial communities from experimental microcosm in Duke University, North Carolina, United States - YC | ecosystem: Engineered > Artificial ecosystem > Soil microcosm > Unclassified ...
GCAAGTGCCGCCGGATCGTTAGGTGGAACCAGCGTGCCTGCGCTGCCTTCCTCGAGGATGTCGGGCGCGGCGCCGGCATTGGTTGCGATCACCGGCACACGAGCGAGCATCGCTTCGACCAGCGTCCGCCCGAACGGTTCGGGATCGATGGACGGGTGGACCATGGCGTCGACGGCCATCATCAGCTTCGGCACATCATTGCGGTGGCCGAGGAAATGCACGCGGTCGGCAAGGCCCCGCGCGAGCACCATCTGCTTCAGCTCGGCGGCATAGGCCTGTTCGCCGAACAGCGCATCTCCCACAATGATGCAGCCGACATCGGGCAGGCTCGCAAGTGCCTCGAGCAACACATGTTGTCCCTTCCAGCGAGCGAGACGGCTGAACACGCCGACCAGAGGTCTCGTCGGCAGGTCGAGACTGCGCCTCAGTTCGGCTGACGTGCGAGGTTCGGGTGGCAACGCGAGGCCGTTGGGCACCACCTCGACGAGATCGCGTCGGCCGCCGGCTTCGATGAAGGCCGTGGCGGCCGCCTGCGAGGGGACAATCACCTTGGTCGCGCGCGCGTTCGCCAGCAGGACCTGCGTCCGCCGCTGTACGATACCGAAATGATCGGCACTGATGATGTCGTGCAGATGCCATATCAGCGGACGCCTCACGAACAGGCCGGCGATCGACGCGAGGACGAAGGCCTTCTGCGAGTTGGCGTAGACAACATCGTGCGAGCGCGCGGCCCGCGCGATTTCGGCCACGATGGCCGCAAGCCGCGCCATCAGCGGAATCGCCGCGAACCAGGAGCTGTCGCGTCGGAACTGGGAAAGGCCACGGCCCCATTTCGAGATGACGAGATTGAGTTTCCGTTCAGCCAGGGCCGTGCGAAGCGGCCCATCCTCGAACAGGAAGGCCGACGAGCGACTGCGTCCCTCGACGACGTCGAGGAGGATCAGCTCGGCGCCGCCGATCTGACCTGTGTGGTCTACAAACAGCACGCGCTCCGTCGACATCAGACGGCCCTTGCAGTTGCTTCCGCCCGAACAGGCCGCGCTTGACGCAAGGTCCCGGTTTCCGGCTCAGCCAAGGTGGCTGCGATCGCCACGCTGCTTGCCCCAAGAGCTTTTACGGCGGCCACCGCCGACGCGGCTCGCCCCTCCAATGCGTCGTCGCCCTTCATGCACACGAGCACGCTGTCCGTGCCGGCGAAGTAACGACCCTCACCATGTGACGGCAACGGAGTATCGATCAAGACGACGTCATAGCTACCGAACACGGACAGCATCTGCGCCAGGTCTTTTCGCGCCAACTGGTCGGCGGCCTTTGACGAAGCGCCGCCGGCCACCAGCACATCGAGGTTGGGATTACCGGTTTGAACGACCGCATCGCACACGTAAATGGCGCCCTTGAGCACGTCGAGCAATCCCGCCCTTGCGGAAATCGAAAGCGCACGCGCGAAGATTGGCCGCTGCAGGTCGCACTCGACCGCGAGCACGCGGCATCCCATGGCGGCCGCATGATTTGCCAGCGCGAGCGTCGTGAGCGTTCTGCCTTCGCCGGGGCCCGGGGAAGTCACGGCAATGCAGCGTCGCGGCTCGCCCTCGCCGATGCGCAAGCCCTGCATGAGACTGTCGAGCGACTGGCGAAAGCGGCCATGTCCCTCGGCCACATCCAACGCCTCTCCCACCGTAAGAGGAAGGTGATCCTGAAGGATGGCGCCGACGATCGACATCGGCTGCAACCGCCTCAACGCGGGCAACCGGGCAAGGATCGGCACGCCTGCCATCGACGCCCCCGGCAGGCTGCCACGCGCCGCCAGCGCGCCGGCCCTGCGCCTGCCCCCGCGGATGATGGCCGTGGCACTCACCGGCGCGGCCGTGAAATCCTTGTCGACCGGCTTGGCGGCTTCCGTTCCGTTCTCCGGCGATGGAAATACCTTGTCGGCAAGCAGCGCCGCTGCGATGCCCAGGATCAGAGCCAGCGTGAGGCCCGCGGCGAGGAACGGCACCTTCTTCGGAAAGAAAGGCTTGTTCGGAAGCTCGGCCAGACTGACGAGACGCGTGCTGCCAACCATGACGCGGCGCTCGGTCTCCAACTCGCTCGCCTTCTTGTAGAGCTCTGCATATTGCTGGCGCTTGACGTCGGTGTCACGCACCATGCTCTCGATCGAGGCCTCATCGATCGTCGCAGAGCCAGCGTCCGATTTCGCGGCATCCATCTGCTTCTTGAGCGAAGTCACCAGCGCGTCATTGGCATCAAAGGTCTTTTGCGCGCTGGCCGCGATATTCTTCATTTCATCCACAAGCCGCTGCTGGATCAGGGCCTGCTCGTGGCTGAGGGTCACGATGGAGGGATGCTTCGGCCCCAGCGTCGCATTGGCGCTGGCAAGTTGCGCGCTCACCGTCGTGAGCTGCTGCTTGAGATCGCCGATGGTCCGGCTCTGGAGCACGGACGGCGCGTCGGTCGGGCCGCGCTGCTGCTCGGCCTTGATCTCCTTCAGCCGCGCCAGTGATTCCGCACGCGCGGCTTCGGCCGCCGCGAGCTGCTGGCCGATCGTGGTCAGCCGCTCCGAAGTGATCGGCGCGGTGGCGCCGCGCATCAGGCCCTTGTTACGGCGGAACTGCTGGATCTTGTCGTCTGCCTGGCGGATCTGGCCGTCGAGATCCTGAAGCTCCTTCCAGAGCCAGGAGGTGGCGACCTCGCGGCTGTTGGCCCCCTCATTGCGCTGGTCGTCCAGAAAGGCATTGGTCAGCGCGTTGGCGAGCCGCTGCGCAACGTCCGGAAGCGGCGACTGATAGGAAATGTTGATCACGCGCGAACGGCCGGCGGACGCCACCGAGTACCGGCTCTCGACATATTCGATGAAGCTGGTTGGATCGGTCGACAATTTCTGGCAACGCGCGGCCGAGCCGAGCAACAGGCCGCGCTCGCATTCCTCGATCACGGCGGGAACGATGCCGGGCGCATTCATCACCTGACGCATCAGGCGCGGCGAGCGGATGACGAGGAGCTGGCTCTCCAGATCGGCCGGATCGCCGACCTTCTGGGCCCAGGCCGGTGAGGTGTTGGCGACGCCCGGTTCCTGCTCGGCGACGATGACGGAAGCCGTCGCCATATAGCGCACGGGGAGCAGCACCAGCGCCGCCACCGCCGCGCCGACGATCGCAAGGAACACGGCAAGGAACACGCGCTTCCGACGCCATAGCCTGTTGAATGCATCCAAGCGAGTCAACGGCTCCAGTATGCTCGTGTGCCTCATCGCTCACTCTCGAAACACGACGCGCCTCAAGCGATCAAACGCGGCAAGGAGCGGCCATGCAAATTGGCATGGAAGCGCTCCATCTCCTCGTCGACGGCCTGGACAAACTGCTTGCGGAAGCGTTCCGCAGAGAAGAAATTCGCGCGCTCGCGACAATCCTGCCGCGAAATCGCGCCCCCGCGCGCAACGAACGACCGTACGCATTCAGCGATCGAAGCCGGCTCCGCGGTCTCGAAGAACATGCCGGTGGCATAGCGACCGTTTGCCGCGATCGATTCGCGCGCGCCGCCCCGCCCCAGCGCCAGCACCGGCGCGCCCTCGGACTGCGCCTCGACCAGCACGATGCCGAAATCCTCTTCCGCGGCGAACACAAAGGCCCGCGCGGTCGCCATCAGATCACGCAACTCCGCGTCCGGCACGAAGCCGACGAAACTGACGTTCGGTCCCGCCAGCTTCCTGAGCCGCTCGGCCTCCGGTCCTTCGCCCGCCACGACGAGGTTGAGATCCGGCATGGTGTTGAAAGCGCGCACGATCGGCTCGATGCGCTTGTAGGGCACGAGCCTCGAGGCTGCGAGGAAGTGATTGCCGGCCGGCAGCGTCGTGGTGCGACTGGATAGCGTGACCGGCGGATAGATCACCTTGGCGTCGCGACCGTAGATCTTCTTGACGCGCCGCGCGACGAATTGCGAGTTGGTGAAGACGGCATCCGGGCCATGGGCGGTTCGGATGTCCCACATGCGCATGCGATGCAGGATCGATCGCGCGATCATGCCTTTCAGGCCGGTCTCGTAGCCGCTCTCCTTCAGGTAGACGTGCTGCAGATCCCATGCATAGCGCATCGGCGAATGAACATAGGATACGTGAACCTGATCCGGGCCGGTGATGATGCCCTTGGCCACCGCGTAGCTCGATGAAATGACGAGATCGTAGCTCGACAGATCGAATTGCTCGATCGCGATCGGCATCAACGGCAGATAGGAGCGATGATGCCTGCCGAGCATCGGCATCTTCTGCAGGAAGCTGGTGTGCGACTTTTCGAAGCCGAGCTTCCGGCGATCTTCGGGCTTGAGCAGATCGAACAGCGTGAAGACGTCAGCCGTGGGATAGCATTGCAGTATTTCTCGAAGTACCTGCTCCGCGCCGCCTATGACGTAGAGCCAGTCATGAACAATTGCGACACGCATTTCGGGTCCCAGCTTCGGAAGTAATTTAATGAAAGCTTTACGGGACCCGGGGGTACGCACAACCTGTTCCTAAACTTCTAGTTAACGCACCGTGGATACGGTTGCGATTTTTTCAGCCTGCTCGTTAAGGCTCGAAACGCGCATCCCTGCGCGACCAAGCTGCATCGTATCGAATGAAATTTGGGCGGGGACGTAAAGAAACGCGCGAGGCCCAAGCCCTTTCTAGGCCTTGAGCGATGATAAAGTTTCTTGGTTAACAGGGCGTTGCCCGAGCGGGCAAAGTTAGTGTGGGCGACTCGCGTGGCACGGGTTAACGAAATCCTGCGATGGCGGTCCTCGCGAGAGCCTGCTGGCTTGCGCCGGACCGCCGCTGGATGGCATTTGACGTTTGCCATGAGCAGACACTTGTTCCGGAATGCATGCCACGGCTTTCTGATGCCGGCTGCATCGAGACTCCAGGCGTGCCGTTCAATTTCCCACCAGCCTGTCGCCCACGCGTATCCGCCATGAACGATCGTCCCGCCATTCTCGTCACGGGCGGCGCGGGCTATATCGGCTCGCACGCCTGCCGCGCGCTCGAGGCCGCAGGCTACCAACCAATCGTCTACGACAACCTGTCGACCGGCCATCGCAGCTTCGTCAACGGTCCATTGGTGATTGGCGATCTCCTCGACGGCGGGGCGCTCGCACGCGTCTTCGCCCGGCACAACATAGAGGCCGTGATGCATTTTGCCGCAGCGAGCCTCGTCGGCGAGTCCACGACCGATCCACACAAATACTACGTCAACAACGTGAACGGGACGCTATCGCTGCTCGGCGCCATGCGCGAGGCCGGTTGCAGGCGCCTGGCATTTTCCTCGACCGCCGGAGTCTACGGCAACGCCGACAGCAAGGCGCTGTCCGAGGAGCAGCCCTGCGCACCGATCAACACCTACGGCGCGACCAAGTGGATGATCGAGCGCATTCTCGCCGACTATCGCAGCGCGTACGGCTTCGGTGCCTTTTGCCTGCGCTATTTCAATGCCAGCGGCGCGGATGCTTCCGCCACTATCGGCGAATTGCGCGACAGTGAGACCCATCTCATCCCGCGCGCAATGATGGCGATACAAGGTCACCTGTCTGATTTCGCCGTATTCGGCACCGATTACGACACGCCCGACGGCACCGCGATCCGCGACTATATCCACGTCACCGATCTCGCCGCGGCTCATGTCGCGGCGCTGAAACTCCTGATGCAAGGACATCAGGGCGGCGCCTTCAATCTCGGCACCGGCAACGGCTTTTCGGTGCGTGAGATTCTCAAGGCAATCACGGCCGAGACCGGGCGCAGCGTGCCGCATGTGATCAGGCCCCGCCGCGCCGGCGATCCCGCCTATCTCGTCGCCGACGCCAGTGCCGCGCGCGAAGCGCTGCGGTTTTCGCCTCGGCATTCGGATCTCGCGACCATCATCCGCACCGCCTGGGCGTGGCATCGCAAGGCTCACCCGCCGAAGGCGGCGTGAGCCTTGCTGCTCACGCTGCTTAGAGCGCCTTGATCTTCACCAGGCGGAACTTCACCACACCCGAGCCGTATTGCAAGGCGATCGGTCCCGCATTCAGATGCTTGGAGTCCTGCACGTCGGCTGTCTTCTGCCCATTCAGGGTGACGACCAGATGCGGACCCTGCGCGGTGATTTCATAGGTATTCCATTTGCCAGCGGCCTTCGGCATCGGATTGACCTTGGCGGTGTCGACAATCGCGCCGGTGCCGTAGCTCGGATCCGGCCGCTTGTCGAAGACGTTGACCTCGTAGCAGGTCTTGCCGCCGATGCTTTCCGGCTTCTCGCAGCGAATGAAAATGCCGCTATTGGCTTCGTCGTCGACCCAGAACTCGGCGTAGATCTGGAAATCCTTGTAGGCGTTCTTGCTGACGAGATAGGCGGGATCCTTGCCATCGAGCTTGTCGGCGGTGAGCACGCCGTCCTTCATCTCCCAATTGGCCTTGCCGACCTCGTTCCAGTCGCCCTTCTTTCCCTTGTCGAGCAGTGTGACCCAGCCGTCATCGGCGCCGGATGCCGCACCGGCGTAAAGCGCAGCCGCGCCGGCCAAGAGCCCGGCGGTGACTATCCGCAGTCCGTATCGCATCTCGAGTCCTCCCTTTTTTATTGGTGTTTTGACGTTAGCAGAGCGCGCCCTCGCACAAACGCGATTTTCGATGCTGCAACCGCGTTCTGCGTGCAAGGCAGGCACACGCCTTCGCGCCTTGCGCCACGCGGATGCAACCGGATAGCATAACAACCAACAAGCGCGCCTATTCCGGCGAAAAAAATCAAGGGAGGATATGATGGCGGCCATCAACCGGCTCTTGCGCTACCTTGCGCTGCCGATTTGCCTGGCGACGAGTTTGAGCATCACCTCGGCCGCCGAGCTCAATCCCGCCGCTCTCGTCTACAAGACTCCGGACCAGATTCCGTGGGGACCGGTCAACGCCGCGGGAGCGCAAAGCGCGGTCGTGGTCGGCGATCCCTCAAAGCCCGGCTTCTACATGGTCTATAACAAATGGACCAAGGGCAACCACTTCAGCCATCCGCATTTCCACCCCAACGATCGCTATATCGTCGTGCTCAAGGGGACATGGTGGGTTGGCACGGGGCCCAAATGGGATCCCGAGCACAACAGTGTTCCGATGCCCGCCGGCAGCTTCGTCACCCACTTCGGCAAGCAGGTGCATTGGGACGGCGCCAAGGACGAGGATGCGGTGCTGTTGATCATGGGCGAAGGCCCGGCCACGGCAACCGAGGCGGCCGAAGAGAAGTAGCCACCGTCTTTCAGCCGATGGCTTTCTTCGCTTTGCGCGGCTTGCCCGATCGATCGGACGCGCCCTGCCCTTCCGGTTGAAGCGGAGGAGATGCCAGTAGCGGAGGCGAGCGCAGCAATTTTGCCAGCTCGCGCGGCGGCACCGGCTGGCTGAACAGGTAGCCCTGCATCTCATCGCAGTGATGATCGCGCAGGAACGCTTGTTGAGCCGCGGTTTCGACACCCTCGGCAACCACGGTCATGCCCAGCGCCTTGCCCATGCTGATGATCGCCTGGGCAATGGCCTGGTCCTCGGAATCCCGCGGCAGGTCGCGCACGAAAGAGCGGTCGATCTTGATGGTGTCGATCGGGAATTGCTTCATCAGCGACATCGACGAATAGCCGGTGCCGAAATCGTCGATCGCAAGGCGAATGCCGCGGCTCTGGATCGCGTCGAGCAGCCGCACGGCGCGCGCGACATTGCGCATCACCATGCTTTCGGTCACTTCGAGCTGGAGCAGCACCGGCGACATGCCGCTGGCGAGCAACGCCTCGTCGATGTCGCCGAGCAGGTGCTCGTCGGCAAATTGCCGCGGTGACAAATTGACGGCCATCGAAACCGGCCGCAGGCCGCGGCGCTGCCATGCCATGTTCTGCGCGCAGGCCTGCTTGAGCACCCAACGGCCGATCGGCACGATCAGCCCGGTCTCTTCGGCGAGCGGAATGAATTGCGCCGGGGTTACCTGGCCGAGCTGCGGATGGGTCCATCGCAGCAGCGCCTCGACGCCGGTGATCTGCCCGCTCTCCATGTCGACCTTGGGCTGGTAGTGCAGCGAGAACTGATCGCGCTCCATCGCGCGGCGCAATTCGGTCTCCAGTTTCAACCGCTCGATCGAATGCGCCTTGACCTCGCCGCTGGAGAAACGAAAGCCGTTCTTGCCGTCCTCCTTGGCAAGATACATCGCCATGTCGGCACTCTTGGTCAGCGTCTGCGCGTCGCTGCCGTTGTCGGGGAACATCGCAATACCGATCGAGGCCGTGATATGGCATTCGTGGCCGCCCAATTGCATCGGTTCGCTGAGCAACGCCAGCAGCACGCCCGCGATGCGTTCGACGTCGCCACGATCCGAGGCTTCACCGAGAATGACGACGAACTCGTCGCCACCGAGCCGCGCCACCACGTCGCCCGAACGCAGGGCGCCGCGCAGGCGGTTTGCGATTTCGATCAGCAGCATGTCGCCAGCATCGTGGCCGAGCGAATCGTTGATGATCTTGAAGCGGTCGAGATCGATGAACAGCAGTGCGAAGCGCTGGTCGTGCCGGCGCGCGACATTGATCGAGTGGCGCAGCAGGCCATTGAACATCTCGCGGTTCGGCAACCCGGTCAGGCTGTCGTGCGAGGCGAGATATTCGATGCGTTCATCCGCCTGATGCTTCTCGTCGGCACGGTCGAAATTCTCCAGCGCGAATGACACATTGTCGGCGAGCCGCTGCAACAGCTCGGCAAATTCGTGGGTGAAGGTGTGCCGCTCGGCCGACAAAAACAGCATGATTCCGATGATGTCGCCACCGACCTTCAGCGGAAACGCCGCACCCGACTTGGCACCGTCGCTGCGGACGATGGGATGAAAAGCGATACCGCGCCTGTCGTTGAGATAGTCATTGGTGATACAGGCTTCTGCCGAGCGGAAGGCCGTGCCGGAAAGGCCGCGCCCCTCGGGATGATCGGCGTTGCGCGAGAGGCGAACCCTCCTCGTATTCTCGGCCGTGGGACCTGCGACCGCGACGAGATCGAGGTAATCGCTGTCGGGTTGCGCCAGCGCGATGCAGGTCGAGGTGAATTTGGCGCCCTTGGCCACCGATTCGCACACCAGATCGAACAGCTCGCCGCGCGACTTGGCACGCATGATCGCTTCGTTGGTTGCGGAAAGCGAGACCAGCATGCGCGCCAGCCGCTCCCTCTGCTCGTCGGCTTTCGCCTTCTCCGCCGCGCGCTCGAAATTATCCAGCGCAAACGAGACATTCTCCGCCATCCGCGCCAGCACGGCGACGACTTCCTCATCCGCCGCCCAGGAACGGCCGACAAAGAACATCAGCACGCCAACGCTCTGGCCCGATTTGATCAGGGGTACCGCGACGCACGCCACGACGCCAGTATCCCGACTGGCCTCCCGCCATGGCCGCCCCTGCGTGGAATTGACAATATCGTTGTTGATGCACGGCTTCTGGGTACGAAACGCCTGCCCGCAGACTCCGTTGCCGTAGGGGTCGTCTGGGTCGATCGAGAAACGCGAATGCGTGATCAGGTCGACGCTTTCGCCGGTTCCAGCGACGGGCTTCAACCAGGTCGAACCAGGCTCGGCGAGAAAAATGACGGTCGCGATCGACTTGCCGCTGTGCACGGCTGCATCGCAGACACGTTGGTAGAGCTCCTGCTCGGTCTTGGCGCGGAGGATCGCCTCGTTGGTGGCACTGATGGCGCCAAACATACGATTCAGCCTGCGCATGACGCGCTCGCCTTCCTTGCGCGCAGCCTCGTGGGCGAAATTGTCGAGGGCGAACGAGATATTCGCCGACATCCGCTTGAACATCGCGACGATGTCGTCGGTCAGAGAGCCAGCCTCGTGGTGCGTGACCAGCAGCACGCCGACGCTGCGCCCCTGGCAGGTGAGCGGCACCGCGGCAGCGGCGCCGACTTCGCCCTTGCAGGCGCCCGCGCGCCAGGCCATCGAGCGCTGGTCATTCAGGAAGTCATTGCTGACCACGACATCCCGGGCCCGAAAGGCCTGGCCGCAGACGCCGGACCCTTCCGGCGTTCCCTCGACAATGGTGATATCGATGCTGCACAGCCGCGCGAGGTCCTCGCCGAAGCCGGCAGCAAAGCGCAGGAAGTCGCTGCCTTCCTCGCGCAAAAATACCGCCGTCGCCAGGAAGTCGCCGCTGGAAAAAGCGGCCTCACATACCTTGCGATACAACTCCTCCGGCGATTTCGCGTACAGTATCGCTTCGTTGGTTGCGCTGAGCGCAGCGAACGTACGCGCAAGTGCGGTCGACAACGTGATTTGCTCCCTGTGGCAACATGGCCAATCCAGGGGAGAGTTGTGCGGGCGGGACGCCTAAATGGGGGTTATGAGCGGCCCTAAACTGCGATTCAAAGTAAATACCACGCGAAAAGGGCAGGACTTGCGTCCGAAATTGTACGGATCATCAGGAGATCCTTGGGGCGCGCCCCGCCGTTCGGCGAGCGGCAAACAGGGTTTACAAATTCTCTCCAGGCCGCCCTGCTCCATTCCGTGTGATGAAATCCGCGCCGCGCTGGGGGCATGGCGGCAGGGTTATTGAACCCTTGCCCTGAAGCGTTGCCTTTGAGACGATACCATCCCGACAACAAGCAAGACCCGCCTTTTCACGCGGGCATGTGAGGAGAACCATGCCGATCATTCAGGCCGACCGTCTCACACGCATCGGCGCGGCGCTCCTCAAGGCCGCCGGCGCATCGGATGAGGAGGCAAATGCCGTTGCTACCGGCTGCGTCAACGCCAATCTCGCCGGCCACGATTCCCACGGCGTGATCGCGATCCCGACCTATATCGACCGCATCAAGGCCGGCCATATCGTGCCCGGCGCGAAATGGACCATCGTGCAGGAATCGCCGACCACGACCGTGATCGACGGCCATTGGGGCTTCGGCTTCCATGTCAACGCCAAGGCCATGGAACTGACGATCGCGAAAGCCAAGACCGCCAATGTCGCGGCCTGCACCGTGTTTCGGCAGAGCCATGTCGGACGGCTGGCGCATTATCCTCTCATGGCGATGCGCGAGGGCATGATCGGGCTCGCCACCGCCGATTCCGGCCGCTCGCCCAAACATGTCGCGCCGTTCGGCGGCCGCGAGGCGCGGCTTGGCACTAATCCGATCTCGATCGCGGTTCCTTCCGATCTCGACGCGCCGTTCTATCTGGACATGGCGACCTCCGCCGTCGCCGCCGGTAAGATCGCGCTCGCGGTAGCCCGCAAGGAAGAAATTCCGACCGGATGGATCATCGATGCCGATGGCCGCAACACCACCGACCCCACGCAATACCGCAAGGGCGGCGCGCTGCTGCCGCTCGGTGGCACCGAGGGCTACAAGGGCAGCGGCCTCGCTGCCATGGTCGAAGTGCTATGCGGCCTCCTCACCGGCCTCGGCTTCGGGGTCGAGCCGACCGGGCGTCACAACGACGGCACCTTCATGGCGGTGTTCAATGTCGCCGCGTTCCGCCCCTTGAAGGATTTCAAGAAGGAAGTCGCCGAGTTCGCGCGCTATCTGAAATCGACGCCGCCATCCGAAGGCTCGCGCGGCGTGTTCTATCCCGGCGAGGTCGAATATTTGCGCGAGCAGGAGCGCCGCAAGAACGGCATCGAGATCGAGGACGCCACCTGGGAGAAGCTGCGGTCGCTGGCCGGCAAGTACAAGCTCGCCAAAGAGCTCGATCTCGCTTGACCGGCGGCTGAGGAGAGAAGAGCATGACACGACAAATGGTGATGGTCGGCTTCCTGCAGGCGCAGAACTGCACGAATTTGCCGAGCTCATGGCGCCATCCGGAATCGCGCGACGATTCCATGACGGCGGATTACTATCAGGAGATTGCGCGCGTCCTCGAGGCCGGCAAATTTCACATGGCGTTCTTCGACGATCGCCTGGCGATGCCGGACCGCTATGGCAACGACCACGCCCATACCGTCGAATACGGCATCCGCTGCGTGAAGATGGATCCGCTGATCGTGCTCACCACGATGGGCATGGCGACGACCAGGCTCGGACTCGGCTCGACCTGCTCGACCACCTATTACGAACCGTTCGACGTCGCGCGCCGCTTTGCGACGTTGGACCTGATGTCGGGCGGACGCGCGGCCTGGAACGTCGTCACCTCGCTCAATGACGGCGAAGCCCAGAACATGGGCAAGGATGCGCATCTCGAGCATGACTATCGCTACGACCGCGCCGACGAGTTCCTGGAAGTCGTGCTCGGCCACTGGGACACCTGGGAAGACGGCTCCCTCATCATGGACAAGAAGACCGGCCGCTTTGCCGATCCGACCAAGGTGAAACGGCTCGATCACAAGGGCGAGTTCTTCAAGTCGCGTGGGCCGTTCACGGTGCCGCGCTCGTCGCAAGGCCATCCCGTGATCATCCAGGCCGGTGCGTCCGGCCGTGGCCAGCGTTTCGCCGGACGCTGGGGCGAAGTGATCTTCACCGCCGCGCGCAATGTGAACGCCGCCAAGGAGGGCTATGCAGCGGTTCGCAACGAAGCCGCGAAAGCCGGCCGCGATCCCGACCAGATGTTCCTCTGCAACCTCACGACGCCGGTCTGCGGCGCGACCAAGGCCGAGGCCGAGGACAAGATGGCCGTGATCAACAAGCTCCCGTTGCAGATCGACGCGCTGTCGTTGCTCGCGGAAGCCCTGAACTTCGATTTCGCTGCCAAGCCGCTCGACGAGCCGCTGACCACCGAAGAGCTGAAGAGCATGCAGGGCATTCTCGGCATCCGTGACGGCGTGCTCAAGACCTCCGGCAAGGCCAATCCCAGTGCGCGCGACTTCGTCACCTTCTCCGGCCGCGGCCAGGTGCAGGATGCGATCGTCGGCGGACCGAAGGAGATCGCGGACAGATTGGAAGAGATGTTCGTCGAGCGCGGCTGCGACGGCTTTGTTATCGCCGCCACCATCGTACCAGGCTCCTACGCCGATTTCGTCAAGCACATCGTGCCGGAATTGCAGCGCCGCGGTCTGTTTCACAAGGATTATGCCGGCAAGACCCTGCGCGAAAATCTCGGGCTGACGCGCCCGGCCGCCGGCGCCTGGAAGACAGAGCCGCGCGCCGCGGCAGAATAATAATAAAGGAAACCAAACATGCGTTGGCTGAAGTTCACCGCCGCCGGGCAGACATCGTGGGGTATTGTCGAGGGTGACAAGGTGGTCGCGGTCGCCGGCGATCCCTTTGGCGAGCACAAGCGCAGCTCGCAGAGCTATGCGCTCAAGGACATCAAGGTCGAGCTGCCGCTGGTGCCGCGCACCTTCTATTGCGTCGGGCTGAACTATCTCAAGCATCTCAAGGAAGCCGCCGACAAGGCCGGCACCGTCCCCAATATTCCCGAGCGGCCCGAGATCGGCTATCGCGCCCAGAACGCGCTGATCGCGCATGACGAGGACGTGGTGATCCCGGCAACGGCGACCGAGAAGATTCATTACGAGGGCGAGCTTGTCGTCGTGATCGGCAAGAAAGTGAAGCATCTCACCGAAAAGGACGCGATGAGTTGCGTATTCGGCTACACCGTCGGCAATGACGTGTCAGAGCGCACCTGGCAGAAGGCCGACCGCGGCCTCTGGCGCGCCAAGAACGCCGACACCTTCAAGCCGATGGGGCCGTGGATCGAGACCGATGTCAATCTCGACAAGATGGAGACCATCATCAAGGTCAACGGCAAGGAGACAGGCCGCTTCCACACCAATGAGATGATCTTCGGCATCGTGCCGTTCATCGTCGAGCTGACCAAATATTTCACACTGTGGCCGGGTGACGTGATCTGGATGGGCACCGACGGTGCATCGCCGGACATCAAGGCCGGCGATGTCGTCGAGATCGAGATCACCGGCATCGGCACGCTCCGCAACAAATTCGTCGCCGAGAAGCGGTAATGACCCGTTACTCCGCTGCGCACTACTTCCTCGAGGGTCTTGTCGATCTCGGGATCGACTACATTTTCGCCAATCTCGGCACCGACCATGTCTCGATCATCGAGGAGATCGCGCGCTGGGACAAGGAAGGCCGCAAGCATCCCGAAGTGATCCTGTGCCCGCACGAGGTCGTCGCGGTGCACATGGCCGGCGGCTATGCGCTTGCCACCGGCAGGTGCCAGGCCGTGCTGGTACATGTCGATGCCGGTACCGCGAACGCCTGCATGGCGATCCAGAATTTGTTCCGCTACCGCCTGCCCGTGATGCTGTTCGCCGGCCGCGCGCCGCACACGCTGCATGGCGAGCTGACGGGATCGCGCGACACCTATGTGCATTTCGTGCAGGACCCCTTCGACATCGCCAGCATCGTGCGCCCCTATGTGAAATGGGAATATTCCCTGCCTTCCGGCGTCGTGGTGAAGGAGGCGCTCGCCCGCGGCAGCGCCTTTGCCCATAGCGATCCGCCGGGCCCGGTCTACATGATGCTGCCACGCGAGACGCTCGCGGAAGAATGGGATGAAGCGGTCATGCCGTCCTATCCGCCGTCGCGCTATGGCAGCGTGCGCGCGGGCGGCATCGAGCCGGCGCGCGCGGAGGCGATCGCAAGAGAGCTGATGGCCGCCGAGAATCCGGTGGCCTTTGCCGCCCATCTCGGCCGCAAGCCGCACGCGGTCGCGGTGCTCGATAGACTGGCGCGCGCCTGCGGCATCCGGGTCGCCGAATTCAACGCGATCGATCTCAACATCCCACAGGACTCGCCCTGCTATGCCGGTGGCGATCCGCTGGTGCTGCTCGAAAACGCCGATCTCGGGCTGTTGCTCGACACCGACGTGCCCTTCGTGCCTCAATCAAAGCGCGCACGGGAGATGAAATGGATCCAGATCGACATCGATCCGCTCAAGGCCGATTTTCCGATGTGGGGCTTTGCCACCGACATGCGCGTCCAGGGTGACAGCAGCATTATTCTTCAGCAGGTGCTGGATGCGGTCGAGGCGCGCGCCGACGATGCCTATCGTAAACGCGTCGCTGCGCGCATCGAAAGCTGGAGCGGGGCGCGCGAAGCCTCCGCCAAGCGCCGCGCGGACGCCAGCGCCAATAAAGGTGTCTCCGGTGCGCTCAACCCGGCCTTCGTGTTTGCGACGCTCAGCGCAAAACTCTCGCAGGATGACATCGTGCTCAATGAAGCGATCCGCAATGGACCGATCTTGCAAGCACATCTCAAGCGCACCAAGCCACAGAGCTATGTGGGGCTCGCCGGCGGCGGGCTCGGCTTTTCCGGCGGCATGGCGCTGGGCTTGAAGCTCGCCCAGCCGAAGCGGCGCGTCGTGCAGGTGATCGGCGACGGCGGCTTTCATTTCTCCTCGCCCGACAGCGTCTATGCGACTGCGCAGCAGTATCAGATCCCCATCCTCACGCTCGTGCTGGACAATGGCGGCTGGCAGGCGGTGAAGTCCGCGACCCAGCGGGTTTACCCGAAGGGCATCGCGGTCGAGACTGACCACTTCCAGTCGCGGCTGATGTCGGGGCGCCAGGGCGAGCGGCGCGATTTCTCGGAGGTGGCAAAGGCCTTCGGTGCCCATGGCGAATGCGTGCGCGAGCCGGACGGGCTTGCCGCCGCAATCGACCGCTGCCTCGCCGCGCTCGACGACGGCAAGGTCGCGGTGCTGCATGTTCACGTGACCCGGCTTTGAGGAGACGCCGATGTTCTTCCGCTCCGGCCTGATTGCCGTCGTGCTCGCCGCATGCGCCGCAAGCGCAGCGCTGGCGCAGGAGGACACGTCGAAATATCCGAGCCGCGCGATCCGCATCGTCGTCGGCTTTGCGGCCGGCGGCGGCAATGACGTCATCGCCCGCATCTTTGCGCAAAAATTGTCGGAAGATCTCGGCCAGCCCGTGATTGTCGAGAACAAGCCGGGCGCCGGCGCGATCCTCGCGGCCGAATACGTTTCAAAGGCCGCCCCGGACGGCTATACGCTCCTGATCGGCGCCACCGGCATGGCGATCAACCAGAGCCTCTATGCCAAGCTGCCGTATGACTCGGTCCGCGATTTCGTCGCGATCTCTGAGCTCGCTTCCTTCCCGCTGCTCATGGTCGTCAATGCCTCCTCACCGATCAAATCGGTCGCCGACCTCGTGGCCTATGCCAAGGCTAATGCGGACAAGATGAATTATTCGAGCTCGTCCGCCACCTTCCAGCTCGTCACCGAGCTGTTCAAGCAGAAGACCGGCGCGCCGATGCAGATGATCCCCTACAAGAGCGCCCATGAGATGGTGCTGGCCGTGGTCTCGGGCCAGGTGACCACGACGATCGCCGATGCCGGCCCGGTGTCGCCGCAGGTGAAAGCCGGCGCCGTGCGGGCTCTCGCGGTCACGTCACCGAAACGGATTGCGGATTTTCCTGATCTGCCGACCATGAAAGAGGCCGGCGCCGACCTCGACGCGATCATCTGGACCGGCGTGTTCGCGCCGAAGGCGACGCCGCCCGCGATCGTCAAGAAGCTCGAAGGCGAGTTCATGAAGATCGCCAAATTGCCCGAGGTCGCCTCGCGCCTGAAAGCGATCGGCGTCGATGCCGTCGGCACCTCGACCGAGGAGTTCACGAGGATTCTTCAGGACGACATCAGCCGCTGGGGCGAGGTGGTGAAGGCGTCCAACATCAAGATCGAGCAGTAGCGGTCCTTTCCGGCAGCACCATCCGCACAATCCCGGTTACGATGATGGCGACCACGATGTTGAGGATGAGCGCGCCGAGGCCGACAAAGAAGGTGTAGGTATCGCCACCGAACGTCAGGCCGGCGAGCGGCTTCATGCCGTTGCTCCACGCGGTCCAACTGCCCCAGCCGATGCCGACCACCCAGCCAAGCAGGAGGCCTTCTGCGCGGAACCAGCGCGTGAACAGTCCGAACACCAGCGCGGGGAATGTCTGCAGGATCCAGAGGCCGCCGAGCAGTTGCAGGTCGAGCGCAAATTGCACCGGCAGGAACAGGGTGAAGGCGAGCGCGCCCACCTTCACCACCAGCGAGGTGATTTTCGCGACCGCCGCCTCCCCCGCATGCGTGATGTCCGGATTGATGTAAGACTTCCAGACATTGCGGGTGAACAGGTTCGCCGCGCCGATGCTCATGACCGCCGCCGGAACCAGCGCGCCGATCGCGATCGCGGCAAAGGCAAAGCCCGCAAACCAGGACGGGAACAGCGCCTGGAACAACATCGGCACCGCATCATTCGGCGATGACAGCTTCAGCTTGGCAGCATGGGCCATATAGCCAAGCAAGGCGATGAGCCCAAGCAGTAACGTATAGGCCGGCAACAGGATCGCGTTCTTGCGGATCGTATCGGCGGATTTGGACGCGAACACGCCGGTCAACGTATGCGGATACATGAAGGCGGCGAACGCTGATCCCAGGGCCAGCGTCGCATAGGCCAAATACTGGCCCGGCTTCAGGATGATGCCAGTGGCGCCGCCCTTGGCATCGAACGCATCGTTGGCTGCCGAAAACACGGCGCCATAGCCGCCGAGCTTGTAGGGCACGATGACCACCGCAACCAGCACCACGATATAGATCATGATGTCCTTGACGAAGGCGATCAGCGCCGGCGCGCGCAAACCCGAACTATAGGTGTAGAGCGCGAGGATGATGAAGGCCGCGATGATCGGCCAATCGCCGGCGAGGCCCATCGCCTTGATCACCACGCCCATGCCAATCAGCTGCAGCGCGATATAGGGCATGGTCGCGACCATGCCGGTCAGCGCGACCGCGAGCTCAAGCCCGCGCGAATGATAGGTGCCGTGCACGACGTCGGCGGCGGTGACGTAGCCGTTCTTGTGCGCGACCTTCCACAGCATCGGCATGATCGCAAAAACGAAGGGATAGACGATGATGGTGTAGGGCAGCGCGAAGAAGCCGTAGGCGCCGACGGCGTAGACCAGCGCCGGCACCGCAATCACGGTGTAAGCGGTGTAGAAATCGCCGCCGATCAGAAACCAGGTGATCCAGACACCGAACTGCCGGCCGCCCAGTCCCCATTCGTCGAGATGCTCGCTCACCGGACCCGACTTCCAGCGCGCGGCCAAGAAGCCCATCACCGTGACAAGCGCGAAGAAGAAGACGAAAATCCAAAGTGCCACCCAATCGATCGCGGCCATGACGCTACTCCCAGCTCTACTCTTGGGTCTCGTCAGGCGCTCGGCTGCGATAGACCAGCCAGATCAGCAGCGAGGTGATCGGTATCCAGGCGAACTGGTACCAATAGAAGAAGGGAAAGCCGAACAGCGAGGGCTCCAAGAAATTGTAGAACGGCACCCACAACAGGCCGACAAACGGGATCAGCAAAAGAGCCCACATGGTCGTGCTCCAGTTCTCGCCGACGTTGCTCGGCCGGCCTTGTTTCTTGGAAACGTTTTCGGAACCGGAATGTTGCTCTCCAACCGGATTTACGGTTGTTGCAGCGCACTGCTTCAACAACTGATCCGCCGAGGCCCGCCGTCGCCAGAACGCACGTCCTTTGCTATTGCGAGCAGAGGTAATCCGCGGCGTCTGCAAGATGCCATCGGCTTGTATCTTCGCAGCCGGGACGAAGATCGTGCCCCTGTCCTCACAAATGAGGACAGGCAGGCGTGCCGCCAGCCGCTAGAATTTGAGCGGAATCCCGCCGTTGCCCGCTGAAGAAAAGGAGAGTGTCATGCGCCACCGTCCTCGTGCATTGCTTCTTGCCGCCGCTGGCCTCGCAACCTGGATCGTCCCCGCCGTGTCGCGAGCCGCGTCCGCACCCGATCTCGACGGTTTAACCGCCCGGCAAGCCGCCGCAGATATCTGCGCCGGCAAGATGACGAGCACCGCACTGGTCTCGGCGGCGCTGGCGCGGGCGAAGGCAAACCCCGATCTCAACGCCTTCATCACCCTCGACGAAGCTGGCGCCATGAAAGCGGCTGCCGCCTTCGATGCCGTCCGCAAGAAGAGGGGCGCCTGCAAGCCACTCGGCGGCGTTCCCATCGTCATCAAGGACAATATCGCGGTGGCAGGGCTCCCCGCCTCCGCCGGCACGCCGGCGCTGAAAGCCTATGTCCCCAAGCAGGACGCTCCGGTCGTGGCGAAATTGCGCGAGGCTGGCGCCATCATCATCGGCAAGACCAACATGCATGAGCTCGCCTTCGGCATCTCCGGCTACAATATGGCGTTCAAGACCGGCGCGGAGTATGGCGTCCGCAATGCCTATGATCATTCCAAAATCGCCGGCGGCTCCTCCTCTGGCACGGCCGCCTCGATCGGCGCGCGGATCGTCACCGCGGGCCTTGGCACCGACACCGGAGGCTCGGTGCGGATCCCCTGCGCGCTTAACGGCTGCGCCTCGCTGCGGCCGACGGTCGGGCGCTATCCGCAAGCAGGCATCGCGCCGATCTCTCATACGCGCGACACTGCCGGCCCGATGGCAACGACCATGGCCGACGTTGCGCTGCTCGATCGCATCATCGCCGGCGGCGGCGCGATCGAAGGCGCCGATCTCAAGAGCGTCCGCATTGGCGTCGAGGAGACCATGCTGGCCAATCTCGATGGCGATACCGATGCCGCGTTCCACGCGGGCCTGGACAAGCTGAAAGCCGCCGGCGTCACCGTGGTCGACATCGAGATGCCAAAGCTTGGCGAGCTCAACAACCAGGTGGGCTTTCCGGTCGCGCTCTATGAGGCCTATGACGACATGGTCGCCTATCTGAAGCGCACCGGCTCCGGCATCACCATCGAGGAGCTGGCGAAGCAGATTGCGAGCCCGGACGTGAAAGGCACCTATGACGGACTCGTCATTCCGCGCAAGCTTCCCGGGCCTGATAACACTGTGGTCGACGCCAAGCCCGCCTATGATGCCGCGATCAAGACGGCACGTCCGGCGCTGCAGGCGCTCTATCGCGATACGTTTGCCAAGAACAGGCTGGATGCCATCGCCTTTCCGACCGTGCCGAAGGTTGCCATCCCTGCGAACCCGGATTCCAGCAGCCTCGCCAATTTTGTGCTGTTCATTCAGAACACCGATCCCGGCAGCAATGCCGGCGTTCCCGGCATCCAGGTCCCGCTGGCGCTCGGCGCGTCCAGCAAATTGCCTGTCGGCCTCGAGCTCGACGGGCCGGCCGGCAGCGACCGGAAGCTGCTCGCGATCGGCATGGCGCTGGACAAGGTGTTCGGCCGGCTGCCGGCGCCTTCAGCTCATTAAAGCGCGATGAATTGAATGTAGCTCGATCACTTTGTCCGCTGGCGCCGGTCACCTCTCCCTCCGGGCTAAGGCGTACACACATCTTTTGACGGGCCAGCGGCATCGATGAGAATCATGAGTCTTTTCAATGCGCGCTGACACTTTGACATCAAACCCGTTTCAAAATCGGGGGTCATCTAAGTCCCTGTTT
>Ga0310811_10003291_pt1 | contig 20311 bp, 17 predicted proteins | sample YCmetagenome_FD_207642 | JGI IMG/M metagenome (GOLD analysis project Ga0310811, IMG submission 207642) | Soil microbial communities from experimental microcosm in Duke University, North Carolina, United States - YC | ecosystem: Engineered > Artificial ecosystem > Soil microcosm > Unclassified ...
CGGCTCAGATAGGTCCGGATCATGTCCTCAAGTCCGCGGCCTGCCCGCAGGGTTTCCTCAACGCGATGTTGCTGCTCGCTGATCGCGGATGATACTGCCTCGCGAACGAGCTCTTCCTTGGACTTGAAGTGAGGATAGAAGGCGCCGTTGGTGAGGCCGGCTTCGCTCATAATCCCAGCGATACCTGAAGCCGAAATGCCGTCGTGGCGGAACCGTTTCGACGCCACCCCGAGAATGTGCCGCCGTGTCTCCGCCTTATGTCCCTTCTCGAAACGCATCTTGTCTTCCCTATCTATCCCTTCAACTGAGCTGTCCGGCCCAGACGCCCTCGATTCGGCGCGCGAGGTCGAGCAGCGCCCGATCGCTCTGGCGGGGTGCATCCAACTCGATGCCGATCGGTAGGCCGCCCCGTGAAAGGCCCGCAGGTAGGCTGATGCCGGGTAGGCCCGACAGGCTCGCCACCAACGTATGGTTGGCGAGCACGAGGTCGCTCACCTCGCGTTCCCCGATCAGGAATTTCGTCTGCTGATCGATCCGCGGCGCTGTGCAAGGCGTGGTTGGCTGCAACATCGCTTGCGCCCCATGCTCAGCAAAGACGGCATCGAGGCGACGCTGGATTTCCGGCCGGCTGACGGTGAGCGCAGCCCGATAGGTTTCGGCCGAAGTCGCGCCACCGCCGTCCGGCATGACCATGTAACGCCAGGCGCCCTGAAGCTCGGGCTTCAAGCTGTCGACGATCGCCTCAAAGGTGATCGGGACATCATGATGCTGGAGGAACGCGGCGACCGCGCCCATCGTCTCATGGAAAAAGATGCTCCAGGTTGCGGTTTGCGACAGGGCGCCGAAATCATCGCCTAGGTCCACTTCGACGACCTCGGCGCCGGCATCCCGCAGTAGCCTCACTGCATCACGGAAGCGCGCCTCGACATCCGGCGCGATGAGATCGAGAAACTGTCGCGGCGCATAGGCGAGCCGGACGCCCTTCAGGCCGGCCTCGAGCGCGGCAAGGCCTGCAGGCGATGCGCCGGTGACGACCTGATCGATGAGCGCGCAATCCTCGACCCTGCGGGCGATTACGCCCGTCGTATCGAGCGTATGCGAGATCGGCGCGACGCCGCCGCGCGGCCAGCGTCCGGTAGTCGGCTTGAAACCGACCACGCCGCAGAGCGAAGCGGGCACCCGGATCGAGCCGATCGTGTCGCCGCCCAGGGACGCCGGCACGATACCGGCGGCCACAGATGCGGCAGAGCCGCTGGACGAACCGCCCGAGACGTGATCGCGGGAGACCGGATTCTTCACCTGCCCGTAGGACGCGTTATGGCCGGTGAGCCCGAAGGACATCTCGACGAGGTTGTTCTTGCCGAACACGAGGGCACCCGCCTCTTTCACGGCGCGGACGGCCTCGGCATCTTCCCGCGGGACGAAGCGGGCGAGCGGCTTGAGGCCGAGGCTCGTTGGAATGCCCTTGGTCAGATAGCTATCTTTGATCCCGAGCGGGACACCTAGAAGCTGCGGCGTCGACGAGGCTCCGGCGGCCCTGGCCTTGTCGGCGTCGCGGGCGGCGGCAAGGACGCCGGCCTCGTCGATGGTGATGAAGGCATTGAGATCGCCCTCCAGTCGCGCCCGCTGCAGCAGGGCGGCGATGTAGGCCTCAGAGGTGAGGTCGCCGCGCCGGATCGCCGCTGCGGCACCCGCAAGGCCGAGCGTGGCAAGCTCAGCTTCCGCTGACGCAGCGGCGCGGCTTGGGGTTGTGATGGTGGTCGTGTCGGTCATAATTCCTCGCTTGATCTGCTATCCGGCAGTCCAGCTACCTCGCGTCATTATGAACATAATATTTCATTATGATCGTAATGCAACGAGATTTGCTACACCCTCATGAGTGAAGGCGCGGCTTTGCCGCGTTAATCTTTCAGGAAGCCAATAATCCGGCCCGCAATTTCTTCGGGCTGCTCCAGATGAAGGAAGTGCCCGACCTTCGGGAGGACTATTCGTTGCAGTCCGTTTTTGAAGACCGCTTCCATGCCCTCACTCAAATCCGCCGACATGCAGCCGTCTTCGGCCCCGTGCAGGTATAGCGACGGCGCTTCGATACCGCGGCTCGCCCGTGCCTCGAGCGCCTGTAGAACCGGATCGTCTGGCGGCGGTGCGAAGAGCTGGCGATAATAAGCGAGCGTTTGCGGAAGCACTCCAGGCGCGCCAAGCATCTCATTCAGCGCCGCGCGCTCGGCAGCCGGCAGGCTGTAGCCAGGCGACCATTCGCGCCAGAGCCGGTCGATGAAGGCGAAGTCGTTGAGCGGCACGGCCGCTTCCGCAAGCCGTGTCTGGAAATAGAACATATACCAGCTCCGCCGCTGCTGATCGCCATTCGCAACGAAAGCGGTCCCGAGTTGTGGACCATGCGGTACGGCCAGTCCGACGAGCTTGCGAACACGGGCCGGCTCCAGGCTGGCGGCCGCATAAACCGCGCGCGCGCCAAAATCATGCCCAATCAGGTCCGCCTGGTCGCGTCCTAACGCCGCGATCAGCGCGATGACATCGGCGCCGTTCGCAGCGGCGCGGTACGAGCCGTCGGGCGCCGCGCCTTCCGGCCAGAAGCCGCGCATCGCGGGCGCGACGGCCCAATATCCCTCTTCCGCCAGCCGCTTGAGCAGCGGGACCCAGCTCCGGGCATGATCGGGAAAACCGTGCAGGCAGAGCACAAGGGGACCGTCCCCCGCTTCAAGCACGGGGAAGTCGAGACCGTTCGCGCGCACGATGCGCTCACGGATGCGATCTCCTGAGGTCTCTTCGGATGCTTGTGACATGCGTGCAGACCCCGCCTTCAAAGATTGACGGGCTGTCGCGCCTCTTCAGGCGCGAAAGAAAAACCGTTCGCATGACTGCGGATTCGCCCGGTGTGCGGCACGCCGAAGTGCGCCGGGAACATCAGGCTGCTATGTTCCGCGCAATGGCCGAGCACGCGCAGGCGCGATTGCACGGCTTGCTCGGGATCCATGCAGAACCGGCTGCTCCAAGTCGGCTGATAGACCTGTATCGGGTTGTGCATCACGTCGCCGATAAAGACGCCCTCATCCTGGCCGCCCAGCAGTCGAAGCATGATCTGGCCGGGTGAATGTCCTGGCGCCGGCTCGATCAGAAGGTTGTCGCCGAGCTGGTCGGTCATGTTGACGACCTGTTCTTGCTTCGCGGCGATCACGGGCAGCACGGAATCGGCAAAGACATCGCGCGGCTCCTCCGGCAGATGCGGATTGTTCGAGGGGTTCCAGAAGTTCAGCTCGTCGCGGGAAAAGACGTATTTCGCGTTCGGAAACGTGGGCACCCAGCGGCCGTCGAGCAATCGGGTGTTCCAGCCGACGTGATCGACGTGGAGATGTGTGCAGAGGACGTAGTCAATGTCCTCGGGCTCGACGCCCGCGGTCCGGAACCGGTCAAGATATGGCGTTTCGAGCTGATGGAAATGCGGCGAGCCTGGTCGTTGCTTGGCGTTACCGCAGCAAGTATCGACGAGGATATTGTGGTGCGGCGTCCGGATCAGCCAGGAATGCACTGACATGATGAATTGATCGGTCGCCGGCACGTAGTAATTCGGCGCCATCCAATGCAAATGTTCCTCAAGGACCGCGGGATCGAAAGTCGCAAGCAGTTCCTGCGGCCGGAAGGCCGGCCCCAGCAGTTCCTCGATCCGGGTCACGGTCGCTTCGCCGATGCGCCAGGTGGGAGAGATGTTCTGTTTCATGTGTTCACCTAAATTTTGCCGGATGGGACTGGAGGCGCGGCTTCGCTGAACGGTGGCAGTCATGACGAGCGCGCCTTCGCGCCGACGTTGTCGTTCGCCGGAGGCCACATGGCGCCGGAGAGCGCTGCGACGGCGCAAACGAGCGCTGCGGCGATCAAAGCGACTGAGACGAGCGCGAAAAGTCCGGATTCCTGAACGCCGAAGACAGCAACAGCGAGCCAGCCGCCGCCGGCCGCAACTACGAGCCGGATCGCGCCTGCGAGGAATATCCATCCCATGCGGCCGCTGCCCTGCGCCGCGAAGCCAAGCGCGAAAATGATGCCGTTGGCGGCGTAGACGGGCGCGACGATCCGGAAATAGAGCGAACCCGTTCCGAGGACGGCGCTGTCATGGGAAAACAGGCCGATCCAGAGCCAGGGAAAGATCGCGACCAAGAGGCCGACCGCCTCTGTGAAGATCACGCTGACGGCGGTCCCGAACCAAGCGATTTTCTTCGCCCGGTCGATGTGGCCGGCGCCGATGTTCGTGCCAACCATTGTCAGGATGGCGGTTCCCAGGCCGAACAGAATGGGAATGAGCAGGTAGTCGAGCCGCGAGGCCGTGCCGTAGCCGCCGATCGCATCGATGCCGAACCTACCAACGGCCGCGGTGACGAGCAGCACCATCAGGTTCAACTGGATGGTGTTCAGCGCGGCGAGCAAGCCGACCTTGAGAATGTCGCGGAACAGCGGCCAACTCAGTCGATCGAGCGATAGACGCAGCCCCGAGCGTCCGCTCGCCATGTACCGTAGCATCACGACCGCAGCCGCGCAGTAATAGAGAGTGACAGCGATGCCGGCGCCGGCGACGCCGAAGCCGTGAAACGGCCCGATGCCGAAGATGAGCAGTGGCGAGAGCGGGACGAGCACGGCAGCACCGGCAAACGTCACCAGTGCCGGAACTCGCACATTGCCGATGCCTCGAAGTGCGGCGGATAGAAGATTGACGACCCAGATCGGCACCGCTGAGAGGAAGATGAAATTCGAGTAAACAAGCGCCAAGTGCAGGGCCTCGCCCCTGCCGCCTAATGCTTGATAGAGATGGTTCCCGAATCCGATTGCGAGGACGGAAAACAACAGGCCGAAGGCCACGGCGATCACGAGCGTATGCAGGACAAGGGCGTTCGCGTCTTCGTGCCTGCCAGCGCCCGCGGCCCGCGCCACGGCCGAGGCCACTCCGCCGCCGATCCCTCCGGCGGCCATCATCGTCATGAGCATCCAAATGGGAAACACCAGCGCAACGCCGACCAGCGCATCGGTGCCGAGACGTGAAACGTAGAACGTCTCGGCCACGCTCACGAGAGTCTGCGCGATGAGAACGACGATCGTCGGGAGCGCCAGCCGCATCATGGTCTTGAAGATCGGGCCGTGCAGCATCGCCTCACGCGCCCGAAGCTTGGCCGCGTTATGACGATCCTCGACTGCCTTGCGCGAGCCTTCGACCTCAACGGAAGCGCCGGCAGTATCCAACGCTGATGCGGCGGCTTTATTCATTCCGATATCCCTTGGAGGTGCTGGAGGCTAGGGAGGTTTGCAACATGGAGGGGGAAGCCGGGCGAATTTGCTTCACCCCTCAGTGCCGCAAGTGTCAGCGGCCTGTGTCCGCGGGTTGACGATAGCGCGGCGCAGGCTGCCCCGCGGCCAAGGAGGTCCTGAGACCTTGGCGAGCCGCCAAGTATGCTTCCCATACGGATTCATCGGCCACCGTCGGCAGGGTAAGAACCTCGCCACGGTCGAGACCGACAAGCGCCGCCTCGACGAGATCTTCGGGGCTCATGATCATCGAGCGCGGGACGACGCTTTCCGGCACCTGGCCGCGCGCCCACATATCAGTGTCGGTCGGGCCGGGCAGAACCGCCTGGAAGCGCACGCCGGCATCCTTGGTCTTACCGGCGAGGGATACCGTGAGGTTGATCAGATAGCTCTTCGATCCGCTGTAGGCGCCATCGAACATGTCGGGGGCGAAAGCCGTGACGGAGCTGATGTTGACGACAGCGCCGCCGCCCCGCTCGCCAAAAGCCTTGGCGGCCGCGATCGAGAGCAGCGTCGGGGCGGTAATGTTGACGGCAATCAGCGCCTCGGCGTCCGCTAGGCTGCCCTGCAGCGCACCACCCGGCGTCGAGAGGCCGGCGTTGTTGACGAGTAATGCGATTGTCGCATCTTCGGCAATGCGCGCGGCGAGCTTCAAAACCTCAGATGATTTGGAAAGATCGGCAACAACGACTTCCACCGCTCTGCCGGTTTCCTCTCTGATCCGGCTGGCATTGGCCTCAAGCCGGTCAGCATTGCGAGCCACGGCGATCAGGTCATAGCCGCGCTCGGCCAACTTTCGCGCGTAAACCGCGCCGATCCCTGTCGAAGCCCCGGTAACAATTGCCTTCCGAACTGCTGTGTCGGTCATGAATTCCCCGCAAGAGCTGTAACCCTCCATTCGGGACCGCAGTGAACACCACCGTCCTATGGAATTATGAGCATAATATCACATTACGATCATAATACAACGAGATTCTTCTGATTCATATTATCCAACAGAATTAGATAGTTAGCTTGGCACGCCGGGCGGGATCGCTTGGCTTCGAAGCAGTCCGCACTCTTGCCGCCGCAGCCGATGGCGGGAGTCTCTCTCTGCTGCATCGCGAGCGTTGGCAATTCCGAGCCGACACTCTGCCGTCGGGTCCTGCCGGCTCCCGTTGCGACGACGTGCCCTGCGACTCCTGGCGCCAGGGTGATCGGCTGGTTCGTCATGGGGTTTGCTCCATGATCGCGCTCGCTATCCCGCGAGCGGCTCTGCGCCGTCAGGCGAGACGTTCGGCGCGATCTGCTCGGCCGCTTGCGTATCGTCCTCCGCCCGCTTGACGCGATACCAAATGGAATAAAGGGCGGGCAGGAAGACAAGGATCAGCACCGTGCCAACCGCCGTACCGCCGACAAGCACGAAGGCCATCGAACCCCAGAACACCGATGAGGTCAGCTCGATGAACGCGAGCACCGCCGCAAGCGCCGTCAAGATGACCGGACGCGCCCGCTGCACGGTCGCTTCCACCACCGCGTGAAAGGGCTCAAGTCCTTCGTGCTGATTCTCGCGAATCTGCCCGATCAGGATCAGCGTGTTGCGCATGAGAATCCCGGCCAGCCCGATGAGGCCGAGGATCGCGTTGAACCCGAACGGCTGGTTGAACAGCAAAAGCACCGGAACGGCGCCGATCAGGCCGAGCGGTCCGGTCAGGGCGACCATTGCCATGCTGGACAAGGAGCGGGTCTGCACAACGAGGATGAACAGGATCAGGAGGATCATGATCGGAAAAACCGGGGCGAGCGCCGCGTTCGCCTTGGTCGCTTCCTCGATATTGCCGCCCATTTCGATGCGATAGCCCGCGGGCAATTGCGCGATGATCGGCTGGAGCGCCTGCTGAACGGCTGTGGATACCTGCGGTGGTTGGAGCGCGTTGTCGATGTCGCTCTCGACGGTGATGGTGGGAACCCGATTCCGACGCCTCAGGATCGGATCTTCCGACCGGATCTCGACATGCCCGATCTGGCTCAGAGGAACCGGGCTGCCATCGCGGTTTGTCAGCGTAAGATCGCCAAGCTTCGCCGGATCGAGACGCTGCGCGCCGGCGCTGCGCGCGATCAGCTCGACAGTGCGGATATCTTCCCGAATCTGCGTGACCGGCACGCCGGTCAACAGAAATTGCAGTTGCGTGGCGGCGTCAGACGGCGACAGACCGATCAACTGCAGGCGCGCCTGATCCAGGACGAAATGCACGGTGGGCACCCGCTCGCCCCAATCCGAATTGACCAGGCGCGTATGCGGGTTCGCGCGCATGACCGTCTCGACCTGGCCCGCAATCTCCCGCAGCTTGTCCAGGTCTGGCCCCATCACGCGGAACATAATCGGGAAGTGGCTGTACGGCCCGAAGACAAACTGCGTTGCGCGGATCCGGGCTTCCGGCGCCAGCCCAGCGGCGATGCGCTCGCGCAAATGCAGCTTGAGCCTGTCGCGCGCGGTATCGTCCGGCGTCGTGACGACGATCTTTGCAAACGATGAATCGGGAAGCTCCGGGCTGTAGGCCAGGAAGAAGCGCGGGGCCCCGCCGCCGATATAGGCTGTGACAATCTTCGCCTCGGGTTGCGTCTTCAGCCACGCCTCGACCTTCGCAGCGACCTTGCTCGTTGCTTCGATGCTCGTTCCCTCCGGCATCTGAACCTCGACCAACACCTCCGTGCGGTCGGAGTCCGGGAAGAACTGTTGCTTCACAAAGCCCATGCCGACACCCGCCAGGATAAACAGGGCCAGCGTCGTTCCCGCCACGGCGAACTTGTGATCCACGGACCACGCGACGAGGCGACGGAAGCGATTATACCAGGGCGTCGAATAGATATGCTGATAGGCGCCGCCTTCGATCTTCTTGATCTCCGGCAGCAGCTTCACGCCAAGATAGGGTGTGAAGACGACCGCAACGATCCACGACGTGATCAGAGCGAAGGCGACGACCCAGAAAATATTGCCGGCATATTCGCCGGCCGTTGAGCGGGCGAACCCCACGGGCAGGAATCCGGCGACCGTCACCAGCGTTCCCGCGAGCATCGGGGCCGCGGTGTGGCTCCAGGCGTACGATGCTGCCGCCAGCCGGTTGAAGCCATCCTCCAGCTTCACCACCATGATCTCGATGGCGATGATCGCGTCATCGACGAGAAGGCCGAGAGAGATGATCAACGCCCCCAGCGTGATCCGATCGAGTTCCCGGCCGGTCATCAGCATGATCACCAGCACGATCGCGAGGGTCAGCGGGACCGCGGCGGCGACGACGATGCCGACGCGCCATCCCAGCGTGAAGAGACTGACGCCGAGCACGATCACGAGCGCCACAAAGAATTTGAGCATGAACTCGTCGATCGCATCGCGAATGACGGCGGCCTGGTCGACGACCTTGGTGAGCGTTACGCCGACCGGCAGCGAGCCTTTCAACTCACGCTCCACGCCGTCCAGCGACTTGCCGAGCGTCAGCCCATTCCAACCGTCCTGTCTGACCACATTGAGCACCAACGCGGAGGAGCCGCTGTGCCGGACGAGAAATGTCGGCGGATCCTCATAGCCACGCGTGACGGTCGCAATGTCGGACAATCGCAGCGAGCGCCCGCCAGACACGATGGGTGTGTCGCGAATCTTCTGCAGATCATCGAACGCACCATCGAGCCGCATGAATACCTGCGGACCGCTGGTGTCGATCGAGCCGGCCGGCGTGATCGCGTTCTCCTTCGAGAGCGCGGTGAACACGTCTTGCGGTGCAACGCCCAGGTTGGCGAGTTGGGCGTAGCTGAATTCGACGAAGATCCGCTCCGACCGCTCGCCCATGATGTCGACCTTCCGCACCCCAGGAACGTGCAGGAGCTGTTGCCGGAGCGACTCGGCGACCCTAACGAGTTGGCGCTCCGGTAAACCGTGCCCTTCGAGGGCGTACACCGCGAAGTCGACGTCCGAATATTCGTCGTTGACGAAGGGGCCGAGCACACCGCTCGGCAGCGTGTGTGCCGTATCGCCCAGTTTCTTGCGCGCCTGGTAGAACTGGTCGGGCACGTCCCCGGCCGGCGTGGTGTCCTTCAGCGTGACCATCATCGCCGCCACGCCGGGGCGGGTGAAGGTGTCCGCATGGTCGTACCATTGCAATTCCTGCAGCCGCTTCTCCAACGGATCGGCGACGAGGTCCTGCATCTCCTGGGCGGTGGCGCCCGGCCATGCGGCGGTGACGGTCAGGGTCTTGACCGTGAAGGGCGGATCCTCAGCGCGCCCGAGGCTGAGATATGAGAAGATGCCGATCGCTGCGAGCGCGACGATCAGGAAGAGTGTGATCGCGCCTTCCCGGACGGCGAGCGCAGAGAGATTGAAACCTTTCATTGCATGGCCGCCCGAAAGGCGGCCACGCGGACATGCTCACCCTGGTGGAGGAAGTGGCCGCCGGTGGCGACAACTGTCTCGCCGGCCCGCAGATCGCCGCTGATCTCGGCGGCTTCCGCGCCGAGCGAATGGACCTTGACCGGCCGATAAGAAACCTCGGACGTCTTGGCGTCGATGATCCACACCCCTGGCCCGCCGCCCTCGTCGTCAATCGCGCCGAGAGGCACACTCAGAGGGTTCGTCGCGCGATCACGGACGATTCCGATCGTCACCGTCGCGCCAAGCGGCGCGGCCGCGCCGACGCCGTCCATCACATAGCGCGCCTCGAACGTCCGCGTTCGAGGGTCCGCGGCATCAGAGAGTTGGCGCAGATGCGCCGGTGTCTGCACGCTATCGCCATACAGGCTCGCCCTGGCCGTAGAGCCGATAACTGGACGAACGGTTTCCGGCAGATTGACGATGGCCTCGCGGGGGCCGGCATGGGCAAGGCGCACAACCATCTGACCGGCACTGACCACCTGGCCAGGTTCGGCCAGGGTCTCCATGACCGTGCCGTCGGCATCCGCCACCAGGACTGAGTACGCCTCCTGGTTCCTGGCCACTTGTTCCTGCGCCTGCGCCGCGTCCAGCAGGGCCTTTGCGCTATCAGCAGCCGCCTTTACCTGATCGTAGGCGGATTGCGACACCGCGCCGGTCGCGACGAGACCGCGATTGCGCTTTTCGTCCGCCGCAGCCTGTATCCAACGCGCCCGCGCCGCCGCGACGTTCCCCACTTGGGCGACAAGGGCGTGCGCATAGTCGGTCGGGTCCATCCGCATGAGGGGTTGGCCTTCCTTGACGACCTGGCCCGTGTCGACCAGCCGCTGGATGACCTTTCCCGGAATGCGGAAGCCGAGATCGCTCTGGACGCGCGCACCTACCAGGCCGGTGTATGTGCCGTCGCTCGCCGCCGTGGACCCGACCGCCGCCACTTCCACCAACCGCTCGACCTGCAAGGGGTCCTGCTGGGATGCAGCGTCTTTGGGCTTGCAGCCTACGAGGCAAATCAGGGCAGTCGAAACGGCGATTGCCAGGCTCGGCGACAGCGCTTTTGGCATGGCGGAACTCCAATGGGCAGAGGCCACCCAACCTATGTGACTAGTGACCATTATGTCAAATGGTCACTGAAAATTACGCCGCCAAACTCCGAAGCGCGAGCGACGCCAGCGATTCGGCCTGCTCGCTGAGTCCCTCCCGCTTTTGGGCTATGTAGACCGGATCCCGAAGCGGCTGGAGCAGCAGCAGGATTCCGCGGCACACGGCGTCAGCCGGGGTTCTGCGTTCGAACTCTCCCGTTCGCCGGCCGTCATCAATCACCCGCATGACGATCGCGCTCAGCAGTGCTTCATGCGCCATAAGACAGGGCCACCGCCCTTGATGAGCGGCGGCGATGATATCCTGCAGCTTGCTTTCCCGATCCGCCGTCTCCCGAACGCGCCGGGCGAGTGTCCGGAAAATCGCGCGCAGGCGCTCGGAAGCGGGCGCATCGGAACTGGCGACGTCCTGAAGATCAGCGGTGATCCTGTCGAGGCAGAGGCCGCAAATGGCTTCGCCGATCGCCTGCTTCGACGCGAAGAACCTGTACACATAGGCCTTGGAAAAGCCGATCGCTTTCGCAAGGTCGCCCACGGTTGTCTTCTCATATCCGTACCGACGGAAATGATCGTTGGCGGCCGCGATGATCTGACGCCGTCGGGCATGCTCGATCGGTTCGCGTCGGCTTGGTTCCCACAAAGGCATGGCGATAGCTCGGTTCGCGCTGGATGGCGATGAGGCTAACAGGCGTCCGCCCCGTTGACAACGAGTGACTAATCCGGATACTCGTCACGCCACTTGTGGCAGGCCGCTTCTTCCATTTTCCGCCGGATCACGCCACATGAACGTCCCCGCAAGACCTGTTCCCGCAGATCCTCCCGACCGCAAGGCAAGAGCGGCGATTCGCGAACGGTCTCGTCCAGCCCTCGCCAACGCGTTGGCGCTTTCGATGGCGCTTTTTCTGGCCGCCTGTGAAGTCGGTCCAGACTATCAGCGCCCTACAGCAACGCTTGGGCCGTTCCACAATGCCGCGGCCGTTGACGCGCGCGCCGCGACGCCTGCTCCCCCGCTGGACACATGGTGGAACGGGTTTCGCGATCCGGTTCTCGACAATCTTATTCAACGTGCCCTGGCCCAGAACCTGGACCTTTCGGCCTCGATGGCGCGCGTCCAGGAAGCCAACGCCGCCGCGCAGTCAGCGACCGCCCAGCTCTTGCCAACGATCGACGCGACGGGTCAGGCAAGCGTCCAGCACCAGTCGCTGAACAGTCCGCTCGGCCAGATCGCAGAGACGCTTCCCGGCTATAACCGCAATCAGCGCGACTACGACGTTGGAGCGGCCGCGAGTTGGGAGATCGATCTCGCCGGCGGCCTGCGGCGCGGTGAAGAAGCCGCCAGGGCCGAGGCTCAAGCCGCCGAAGCCGACGCGGTTGGGACGAGGATCACCGTCGCTGCGGACGTCGCGGATGCGTACTTCCAGGTGCGTGGCGACCAGTCGCGGATCGCGCTGGTGGAAGACCAGATCGGTGTAGACGCCCATCTTCTCGACCTCGTGCGCCAGCGCCGTGGCAGAGGCCTGGCGAACGATCGCGAGTTGTCCCAGGCCGAGGCCGTGCTGCAACAGGCCCAAGCCGCCTTGCCGCCGCTCCGCATCGCTCTTGAAGCGCAGCTCAATCGCCTCGACGTTCTGCTGGGAGCGCAGCCAGGAACCTATGCGGCCGAGCTGAGGACGCCTCGCAGCGTCCCGGCGGTGCCGGCGATTCCCAACGCCGCCCAGCCGACCGACTTCCTGCGCCGCAGGCCGGATATCATCGCCGCCGAGCGACGGCTCGAGGCTTCGAACGCCCGGATCGGCGTGGCCCTTTCTGACTATTATCCGAAGCTGTCACTCTCAGGGCTGCTGGGCTTCGAAAGCGTTAGTGCAAACCATCTCCTGACGGCAGCGTCGTTCCAACCCCAGGCCGCCTCGGCCATACGCTGGAGAATATTTGATTTCGGCAAAATCGATGCAGAGGTCAAGCAAGCGCACGGTGCGAGCGCCGAGGCGCTCGCGCAATATCGCCAGACCGTCCTTCGTGCCGCCGAAGATGTTGAAAATGCCTTCATCACTCTGACGCAGACCGAGACGAGGACCTCTCAGCTCCAAGCCGAAGTCGCATCTCTCAAGCGTTCACGCGATTTGTCCCAACAGGCCTATGCGGCCGGCGCGATACCTCTGACAGATGTGCTGGATGCGGATCGTCAGCTTCTCTCGACGCGGGATGATCTCGCGCTGAACCAGGCGGATGCGGAGCGAGCGGCGGTACGGTCGTTCCGCGCGCTTGGCGGCGGTTGGTCGTCGTAGACACTCTCCGCTCCCAGCGATAAGTGCGTCAACGACCCGAAGCTGGACGAGAACAGCGAAGCCCGTCGCGGTCCTACGGAGCGAGGCTGCGGAGGACGAGATCCGCCACACAAGCCGCACGGCCCTCCGGATCGTCGATGTTCTGTTCGAGAAACAGCGGCTGCGAGAACAGCTCCAGTGTCTGCAACACGGCCAGGCTTGTCTCAGCGATCGATGTCTTTCGCTCGAACTCGCCTGACTCCCGGCCCTCAACAATCAACCCGCGAATGATTTCAAGCAGCGCCGCCTGGTGCTCCAGGATGGCTTGCCACTTCTCAACGCAAGCCGTGACCGCCAGGTCGTGCAGCTTGCGATCGTTGAAGCAGAGCTCGGCGCCGCGCCGCGCCACGGTCTGGTATATGAGCCGGAGGCGGGTGGCTGCGGGCTTCGGCCCGCTCGCGATCCGACGAAGCTCATCGGCGACGCCTCCGAGCGCTTGCCTGCAAACCGCCTCGCCAATCGCCTGCTTCGACTCGAAGAATTTGTAGATGTAGGCCTTCGACAGACCAATCGACTGCGCCAAATCAGCGACGGTGGTTTTGACGTAGCCGTAATTGCGGAAATACGCATTTGCAGCATTTAGAATTTGCTCGCGTCGCTCATGCTCCGCGGGACCGCGTTGACCCGCGGAACCGGCGCCAGAGTGTCGGTCTTCGATCGCTGTGCTCATCAAACGGGCCATCCTACTCGCCATCCCGTATATAGTGACGAATCTGGCCGAAAGTCACTATCTGGCTGGGAGTGTCGCGTCGATCAGCGCAACGCCGATCTGCTGGCCTTCCTGAAATCATAAGAGGAGCACGCCATGCCACAGGCCACGATGCGCACCACGATCGTCGAGGTCGTCCACGTCACGATCTCCTGCGGACGACCGTTCGACGCCGTGCGTGACGCGCTCGTCAAAGACGTGCCGGCGCTCGATCCCCGGCTCACGAAACTCTTGATCGGCGCGAAGACCGCCGAGATCGCGGAACGACGCGCCGCCGGGCCAAAGCTGTGGCTGTTCGAGACTCGCGATCACGGCGCGCTCATTGCCGCGGAGGGACAGGCGAAGAAGGCGATCCAATTCGAGATCGGCAATCCGCTGACGGCCGAGCGCATGACGCGCCACCACCTGGCCGCGGGTCTCTACGCACCGCTGCGCATCGTTCTCTACGAGGACGAGCAGGGCCGCGCGGTCTTCGAATACGACCTGCCGTCCTCCCTGTTCAACCAGTTTGGCGACGGAGGGGTGAGCGAGGTAGGGCGCGAACTCGACGAGGAATTGAAGCAAGTCCTGATGGCGGCTGCGGACTAAGGCTGCCGCATGCCGGCCCTGTCCAGAACAATCGGCGATCAAAGGCTGGCCGCGCGTTTCGCGTGACCGCCCATAAGGACGTATCGCAGACATGAAAGCGGTGATCTTCGAGGAGACGGGTGAACCGGCGGATATTCTTCATATCCGCGACATCCCCGACCCTGCGCCCGGCCCTGGCGACATTCTTGTGCGCGTATCGCTATCCGCGGTGCATCCGGCCGACTTGCACGTGATGCGGGGGCGCTTCGGTCGAACGCCCGCTTTGCCAACCAGTCCCGGCATCGAATGTGTCGGCATTGTCGAGGCATTGGGTGCCGGCGTAGATGGCCCCAAGCCGCGAACGCGGGTCGTCTGGTTGAGCATTGCCTTCGCCCGGCGAGTGGCTCGCCCAGACCGCCGCCGGATCCGCCGTCGGCCGTCTGGTGCTGCAGCTTGCGCGAAGCGAGGGGTTTCGCACGCCCAACCTGGTGCGGCGGTCCGCGCAGGTCGCCGAGATCGCGGAATTGGCCGGCGACCTGACCTTGTGCACGGAAGATGCGGATTGGCCGACGCAGTTTGCGGCCTGCTCGGAGCGGCCGACCTACGCCGGAATCCTACGCCCGGGTTTTCTCCCGGATGATTCCGATTTGATTCCGGGGCTGATTTTCAGGTGGCACTTGCGGCACACAGAAACGCCGCTAAGCTTTTGACTTAGCGGCGTAATTTCTGGTTTCGGGGACAGGATTTGAACCTGTGACCTTCAGGTTATGAGTTTGGCGCACCCGACACGATTCGAACGTGTGGCCTCCACCTTCGGAGCAGTTGTGCGTAGCCGGACGCGCTAACTCGCCAAAGCCAGAGGTTGGGTTCCCGAGTTTACTCTAATGCGACCACGCGGCACGAATTGCACCACGGTGGAGGGCGGCGCTTCGCCCCTCATCAGCATCTCGACGTGGGCGGCTACGCGGTTGGCCGCGTCGACCAAAAGCACATCGACCCGCTTGAGGATATAGCCACCCGTGACCCCGCCAACGCGATGACCGAGCAGCGCTGCGATCGTCGGGATCGTCGCGCCGAGCTGTTCAGCGACGCCGGCGAAGCTGTGTCGGAGGCTATGCAGCGTGACGCCGTCGAGCGGCCCAACGGCCGGCGCCGCTCGCTGGAGGGCAGCAGCCTCGGCCGCAAGGCGGGCCGTTTTCTGGACAGTGCGCCATAAACCAGGCAGACCCTGATAGCCGTCGGCGTCGGGTCCGGCAGGAAAGACGTAGTCGGCGATCGCATCCTGGGCGTCGACGACTGCAAACGCTGCACGGCTGAGTGGCCGCAGGGAAGGTCCGGTCTTCGTTTCACCGAGGGCCAGGCAAGTGCCATTGGTATCGACCTCGTCCCACTTGAGATTTGTGCATTCGCCACGCCGAACGCCCGTCAGAGCGATGAACCGAATGGCCGCCAGGCCAACTGAGCTGTGTATTGGCTGGTCATTGCGATCTCGCCTACCGGCCAATTCGTCGAGTGTCTGCGCCAGCGCGCTATATTGTTCGCCGGTCAGCATCGCCTTCTTCTGCGCATCGGCGAACCGCTTGACGCCCCGGACTGGGTTTTGCTCGACGTAGCCGTTGTCCTGGCCCCAAGCGAAAATGGCGCCGAGGAGCCCCAAAGTGCGGGTAAGCGCGCCCTTGCCGCCCCGCACGATCGACCGACGACGCGGACCCAGCTTCACATCCCGTGCCGTCTTTCCGGTCACGACGGCTGTCTTGAAACCTTCGATATCCGTTCGCGTGACCCCGCTGGCTTTTAATTGCCCTAGCACCGGCTTCACATGGGCGTCGATCCGCGAGCGATCGGTGGAAAGCGTGCGCGACTTCTTGGGCGTGCCCTTCCTTCCCAAGACCAAACCTGCCTCGGCGGCTTCCATGTACAGGTCGCAAAGCTGAGTGACGGTCACAGCCGCGCGCAGCTGGTCGCGGTCGTCAGCCGGATCTTCGCCCTCGACCACGCGAGCCAGCTCCACCTTGGCCTTTTCGCGCGCCTTCTCGGCCGTGAGCGCGCCGAACGCCCCGATCTTGAGCCACCGCTGGCGTCCGCCGCGGGTTCGGAACTTGATGACGAACGTCTTCAAGCCGCTCTCGAAGACACGCACGCCGAAGCCCTTAAGCTCACTGTCCCAGAACAGGGTTCCGTGCTTCGATCCGCCCGACTGCAACCCCTCGATCACGCGCTTGGTCAATTTCGTCATGGAAATCTGCCTTTTCCCGGCCTCTTCGTTGCAACCGCATTGCAACCACTCGGGAGCAAATCGGCGGCGTCTTCAGCGGAAACCAGCGTAGGCGAAGGAGGGCGAAAAGGCAAGCAATATGTTGATTTATATAACTTTATCGCACCCTGGCGTAGTTGAGCGAAAAGCAGAAAAGAATGATCCTTTGCCCTCCGAAGGCAAAGGTCGTACGTTCGAATCGTATCGGGTCCGCCAAGCTTTTCAAGCAGTTAGCTGAAATTGCTGAGCTTCGCAAAACTGGCCGGGTAACACCCGGGTAACAGGATGCAGGAAGGCGTATCCGCAACCCCCGGTTGTCGACCGTCCACGGCACGCCGTATCGCGCTGCCGCTTCGCCCAAGCGTGTGCGAACTTCGGCGCTGGGCGGCAGGACTAGGTCGCGCATTCTGGGCCGCCGGTTCATCCCCGCGTCTGCGGGGAACGCGTCAAGTCCATCGGCTCCAAGCTTCTCGGCATCGGTTCATCCCCGCGTCTGCGGGGAACGCATCCTCACCGATGAAGGTCACACTGACGACCCCGGTTCATCCCCGCGCCTGCGGCGAACGCGTGATAGGTGGCGATGTCGATCATGCGGCGAACGGTTCATCCCCGCGCCTGCGGGGAACGCATGGCAATCAGGTAGTCCTGAACGCCCGTGATCGGTTCATCCCCGCGCCTGCGGGGAACGCCCCTACCGGGTCCCGCAGCTCATCTCTTATAGCGGTTCATCCCCGCGCCTGCGGGGAACGCCTTCTGCAGGGCCGTGGTTTCATCGCCCTGCACGGTTCATCCCCGCGCCTGCGGGGAACGCGTCCAGTTGCCCTTGTCCCATACGATGGGCGTCGGTTCATCCCCGCGCCTGCGGGGAACGCCGACCGATGCCGGACGGATGCAGACCGACGATCGGTTCATCCCCGCGCCTGCGGGGAACGCCGACCGATGCCGGACGGATGCAGACCGACGATCGGTTCATCCCCGCGCCTGTGGGGAACGCGAGCCAAAGACCGCATTTGCTAGGCCGAAGACCGGTTCATCCCCGCGCCTGCGGGGAACGCGCGGAATAGGTCCAGCTGAGCGCGCCAAGGCGCGGTTCATCCCCGCGCCTGCGGGGAACGCGTGATCGCCGTGCCCGTGCTGTACCCCTGCTGCGGTTCATCCCCGCGCCTGCGGGGAACGCACCGGCATAGGCTAGGGTAGTAAGGGGCGGCTCGGTTCATCCCCGCGTCTGCGGGGAACGCCGCGACGAGGGTGCCAAGCATCTGCTCGACGGCGGTTCATCCCCGCGTCTGCGGGGAACGCCAGTCGGGGTCGATCGAGGTCACGACGGCCCCCGGTTCATCCCCGCGTCTGCGGGGAACGCTTTGCCAAAGACCACGGCGCCACCACACTCATCGGTTCATCCCCGCGTCTGCGGGGAACGCCGTCGTCGGGGATCATGCTGCCTCCGATGCGTCGGTTCATCCCCGCGTCTGCGGGGAACGCAAGCTGATCACCGCGGCGGCCCCGCTGTCCGGCGGTTCATCCCCGCGTCTGCGGGGAACGCGGGCGAGCGTGCCAAGCATGATCCACCGCGCGCGGTTCATCCCCGCGTCTGCGGGGAACGCGCCTTCTGCCTCAGCATCATCGTCAGTGATGTCGGTTCATCCCCGCGTCTGCGGGGAACGCGGGCTGGCAAACATGCGCCTGCCTGTGGATATCGGTTCATCCCCGCGTCTGCGGGGAACGCCAGGCCGGGGTTCCGATGGAGCAGGTCGCGAGCGGTTCATCCCCGCGTCTGCGGGGAACGCATCGTGAGGTCAGTCCTCGCTTCATCCCGTTCCGGTTCATCCCCGCGTCTGCGGGGAACGCAGGGTTATAATCGCTCTCGCGTGCGTTGGTCGCGGTTCATCCCCGCGTCTGCGGGGAACGCGCAACACGGTTCCCGATCATGTCGGCAGAGCACGGTTCATCCCCGCGTCTGCGGGGAACGCCTGCGCCTCCTCGATGCCGCGCGCCGCCAAAACGGTTCATCCCCGCGTCTGCGGGGAACGCTTCAGGACCGTTGACCCGCTATCAGTCTCGGACGGTTCATCCCCGCGTCTGCGGGGAACGCGCTGTGCCCGTATTGATGGCCGAGACAACCGCCGGTTCATCCCCGCGTCTGCGGGGAACGCGGAGGTCATGCTCACTCCCATGATGCAAAGTCCGATTCATCCCCGCGTCTGCGGGGAACGCAAGCTGATAGACACCCTCGTCCTGGCCCGTCTCGGTTCATCCCCGCGTCTGCGGGGAACGCATCGCGCGGCGCTTGGGCATGCCAGAAAACCTCGGTTCATCCCCGCGTCTGCGGGGAACGCAGGTAGACGCCGCCGCGATCCATGATCGCCCGCGGTTCATCCCCGCGTCTGCGGGGAACGCGCATAGATCGCCTCCATCACGTGGAGCTGGTACGGTTCATCCCCGCGTCTGCGGGGAACGCGATATGCCCCCCGATTACCGCGCGTGAATGGGCGGTTCATCCCCGCGTCTGCGGGGAACGCATCCCGCGCTTCACCATGTCCGTCACGATCCTCGGTTCATCCCCGCGTCTGCGGGGAACGCCCATTCGCTGCGCCGACATTGGTGGCGTCAACCGGTTCATCCCCGCGTCTGCGGGGAACGCGCTGAAGTCGGCCTCATTGATAAGAATGCCGGCGGTTCATCCCCGCGTCTGCGGGGAACGCGGAGACGGCCGTATCGATGATCAGAAGCTCGCCGGTTCATCCCCGCGTCTGCGGGGAACGCGCTTTCGTGGTCATGTAGCACTCGTTTTCGTTCGGTTCATCCCCGCGTCTGCGGGGAACGCTCGTGATCTACTCGAAGGACACGGGGCAGGCGCGGTTCATCCCCGCGTCTGCGGGGAACGCCTCGACTCCGATGCCGTTGTCAACAAGGCCCTCGGTTCATCCCCGCGTCTGCGGGGAACGCTGGCCTTCTGCGCCGCACCATCTGCAACCGCGCGGTTCATCCCCGCGTCTGCGGGGAACGCTTCGCTGTGCGCTGGCGCTTGGACGGGGATTACGGTTCATCCCCGCGTCTGCGGGGAACGCGGGGTGAGCTCCACGTCCCGCGTCTCGTAGATCGGTTCATCCCCGCGTCTGCGGGGAACGCTGGAGGCGGGCGATGGTGGCAGCCTCAGCGGCCGGTTCATCCCCGCGTCTGCGGGGAACGCTCTCAGGGAGGCCGGCATCCCTGCGGAGTTTCGGGTTCATCCCCGCGTCTGCGGGGAACGCTGGAGATTGGCTAGAGCGCCGCTGTTCTCCACCGGTTCATCCCCGCGTCTGCGGGGAACGCTAGGGCCGAAAATGTCAGGACATTGTTGGTTCCGGTTCATCCCCGCGTCTGCGGGGAACGCCTCGCTGGGGCTGTCCTCTACGGCTGGAGCGTCGGTTCATCCCCGCGTCTGCGGGGAACGCATAGTTCTGATACCAGCGTTCCGCCGCGATAACGGTTCATCCCCGCGTCTGCGGGGAACGCCGGCAACCACTCCACGACGGTCAGCACCTGCGCGGTTCATCCCCGCGTCTGCGGGGAACGCTCTTGTGAAAAACGATTGATATCGCTTAGCTATTTACGGTGTCAAAGAACTACCGCCGACGGCGGGGGGATGGCGGCGGTATTGGTGGGGCGGTTGCT
>Ga0310811_10003292_pt1 | contig 20306 bp, 21 predicted proteins | sample YCmetagenome_FD_207642 | JGI IMG/M metagenome (GOLD analysis project Ga0310811, IMG submission 207642) | Soil microbial communities from experimental microcosm in Duke University, North Carolina, United States - YC | ecosystem: Engineered > Artificial ecosystem > Soil microcosm > Unclassified ...
GCGCCTGCAGCGCGACGGCTTCCTGCGCCGCGACGTGCAACGCATGGTGAACCAGGGCCGCAACGTCTTCGGCGCCTGCATGGTCGCAATGGGCGATGCCGACGGCATGGTGACCGGCATCACGCGTCGCTTCCCTGAATGTTACGGCGACATCAAGCGCGTGATCGACGTTGAGCCCAACAAGGTGGCGATGGGCTATTCGATCGTGGTGGCGCGCCACGGTACGGTGTTCCTCGCCGATACCTCGATCAACGAGACACCGACGCCCGAGCAGCTCGCGACCATTGCCCGCCAGATGGCGGCCAACGCGCGGGCAATGGGCCACGATCCGCGCGTGGCCTTCACGTCGTTCACCAATTTTGGCAGCCGCGAAATCGAACGCATCGACCGCATCCGCAAGGCGATCCGCATTCTCGATGCCGAAAAGGTTGACTTCGAATACGACGGCGAGATGCAGGCCGACATGGCGCTCGACCACGATCTCCTGAAATCGACCTATCCGTTCTGCCGCCTCACCGGCCCGGCCAATGTGCTGGTGATGCCGGGGCTGCACTCGGCGCACATCTCCTCGCGCCTGGTACAGAGCCTGGGCGGCGTGACGGTGATCGGTCCGGTGATCGACGGGCTGCACAAGCCGGTGCAGATCGTGCAGATGGGGGCGACCGTGAGCGACCTTGTCAATCACGCCGCGCTCGCCGCCTATGGTGCGCTCAGCCGACGGAGGTAGTCATGTCCGATCTCGTCATTCGCGGTGCCACCATCGTCGACGGCCTGGGCCATGAAGCGCGCCGTGCCGATCTCGCGGTCAAGGACGGCCGCATCGAGGCGATCGGCGAGATCAAGGACGGGAGCGCGCAGACGATCGATGCCGACGGCCTCGTGCTGTCGCCCGGCATCGTCGACGTCCACACCCACTACGACGCGCAGATCACCTGGGATCCGACGCTCTCGCCCTCGCCGTCGCTCGGCGTCACCACCACGGTGGTCGGCAATTGCGGCTTCGGCATCGTGCCGGCGCCGCCCGCCGCGCGTGACCTCGTGATCCGCAACCTCTCGGTCGTCGAGGGCATGGATCTCGACGCGCTGCGCACCGGCATTCGCTGGGACTTCGAAAGCTTCGGCGACTACATGGACATGCTGCGCCGGCGGCCGGCCTACGCCAACGTGGCGGTTCTGGCCGGCCATTCGACCATCCGCACCGCTGTGATGGGCGAGGAGGCGTCGCAGCGCGCCGCGGCAACATCGGAAGAGCTCGCCCGCATGAAGGCGATGGTCGCCGACGCCATGGGCCAAGGTGCGATCGGGCTCGGCGCCTCCTACTCGCTGAACCATTCCGGCTATGGCGGCGTGCCGATGCCGTCGACCATCGCGCCGATGTCGGAGCTGGATGCGCTGGTCGGCGCCATGGGCCCGCGCGGCCGGGGCGTGATCGCGATCGCCTCGGGCGTGAAGACGCCGGAGGAGCTGGAGCCGATGGCCGCCAAGCATGGCCGGCCGTTTTTCCAGGGTACCGGGATGGCGATGTACAACGAACAGGAGCCCCAGCGCGCATTGCGCATCTTTGATGCCTGCGCGGCGGCGCAGCGCCGCGGCAACGGCCTCTATGTCCAGATCCCGTGCCAGCCATTGTCGTTCGACTTCACGATGGCCAACGCCTATCCGTTCTACAGCCATTCGGCCTTCGACCCGATCAAGGCCTTCACGCCGGAACAGTTGAAGACCGTCTTCCGCGATCCCTCGTGGCGCGCCAAGTTCCGCGACAACGCGAAGAACCCGCGGCCGGGCATGATCTTCCAGGGCGATTGGGCACGCGTGATGGTGGCGGTGGCGCAGAAACCCGCCAACGCGAAATATGTGAATCGCTACCTCGACGAGATCGCGGCGGCCGAGAACCGCGACCCGCTCGACGTGATGCTTGATCTCGCGCTCGACGAGAACCTCGAGACCGCTTTCCTCGGCCGCTTCCTCAACGTCGGCGACGAGGGCGTGGCGCGGCTCCTGAAGCATGAGGCGGGCGTGGTCGCGCTGTCGGATGCCGGCGCCCACCTGATCTACATGTGCGACGCAGGCTTCGGCCTGCATTTCCTGGCGCACTGGGTGCGCGAGCGCGGCGACTTCGATCTCGTGGAAGGCGTGCGCCGCCTCACCAGCCATCCCGCCGACCTCTACGGCATCCAGAACCGCGGCCGCATCGCGGTTGGGGCCCAGGCAGATCTGCTGCTGTTCGATCCGGCCACGGTCGGCGTCTCGCCAGCCGAGCGTGTGGCCGATCTGCCGGGCGGCGGACGACGCACCATCCGCCGGCCAACCGGCGTGCACGGCGTGTTTTGCAACGGCGTCCAAACGTTCGACGGCAGGGACTACGTGAAACACCCCAAGGGACCCGGCCACGTGCTCGACCGGTTCAATGCCTCGCAAGGCGGCCACTCAGCCATCGCAGCGCAGTAGCGCGCGCCCGACGCTGCTTTCCGGGTTCCTCCCACCGGTATAGGATTCTCATAAATATTTGCCTGGGAGGGCACGCCCGTGACAGCGATCATGAGGATCAGCAGCCGGAATCTGCCGTCGCTGCGCCGCCGCAGCCTCGTGAAGGGCGGCATGGCGGGCATCATCGCCAGCGGCCTGGCGCCCACCTTCGCTCATGCCGAAGCCAAGAAGCTGGTGATGGCGCATATCGTTCCAGCACCGGAATCGGGGGCGGTCGGCTTCGAGTGGCAGGCGCAGGAAGTCCGCAAGCGCTCGGGCGGCGAGCTCGACATGCAGTTCTTCGGCGGAACTCTGCTCAGTAAGGAGCTGGAGATCATGAACGCCGTGAAGTCGGGAAACATCGCCATCGGCGATCCCGCCGGCGCGGCGGCAACGATCTTCCCCGAGATGGGCGTGTTTCTCGTGCCCTATCTCGTGCAAAGCTACGACCAGGCCTACAAGATGTTCAACGGCCAGATCGGCGATCGGCTCGATAAGCTGTTCCAGGAAAAGTACAAGCTGAAGGTCCTGTGCTTCTTCGATTATGGCTTCCGCCATTTCTGGACCGGCAAGAAGCCGATCAAGGAACCGCGGGACCTGCGCGGCGCCAAGATCCGCGTACAACAGGCCAAGGTCTTTGCCGATACGATCAATGGACTGGGCGGCAATGCCGTGCCGCTCGCGTGGGGCGAGGTGATCTCGGCCGCCAAGTCGGGCGTCATCGACGGCGGCGACCTGCCGATCGTCAACCAGATCGCGCTCAAGATCTTTGAGGTCTCGAAATACTGCTCGATGACCTTCCACAACTACGGGCCCACGCTCAACACCATGAACCTCGGCGTCTGGGAAAGCCTCAGCCCTGAGCACAAGAAGCTGATGCTCGACACCAGCCGCGAGGCGCAGGCCAAGATCCGCGACCTGACCGAGTCGGTCGACAATTTCGCCGCGGCCAAGCGAGAGCTCGAGCCCAAGGGCATGACGGTGGTCGAGGCTGACGTCCCCGCCTTCCGCAAGGTCGCGCAGGAGAAGATCTGGCCCGCCTACCAGAAACAGTACACGGAACTGTGGGACACGATCGCGAATTTCAAGGCGTGACGGCGACGCCGTCATGGCCCTGATCGCCCGCCTCCCGAAGATCATCGTCTCGTTCCTGCTGATCGCCGCCATCGTGAACCTGCTGGTGGGCGTGTTCCTGCGCTATGTCATGGTTCCGGTGACGGACTGGCTCGACCTCGATCCGATCCCCTTCACCTGGGTCGAGGAGGTGGGCGAGATGCTGCTGGCCTACCTCACCCTGATCGGCGCCGCGATCGGCGTGCGCGAGCGGGCGCACTTCACCTTGCATGTGCTGAAGTTCAAGCCGCGGGGACGCCTGCTGATCGATCGCATCCACTTCACTCTGGTGGCAATCGTCGGTTTGCTGGTCGCCTGGTTCGGTGTCAGGCTTTGCATCCTGAACAGCACGCTCACCACGCCGGGACTCGAGATCAACCTCGCCGTGCTCTACGGCTCGGCCGTGATCGGCGGCGTGCTGCTGGCGATCTATGCCGTCTCGATGATCGTCGCGCCTAGTCGGCTCGGCGCCGATCCGTTGCACTGAGCGAGGACCACCCGCGCATGTTGCTGCTTCTCGTTGCCGCGATCTTCGTCGTCCTGATCGTCTTTTCCATGCCGATCGTCTTCGCCCTCGGCGTCTCGGCCGTGGCGGGGCTCTGGCTCGGCGGCTACGACATGCAGGTCCTGTCCTCGAGCCTGGTCTCGGGCTCGCAGAGCTGGGTGCTGCTCGCCATCCCCGCCTTCGTGTTTGCCGGCAGCCTGATGGAGCGCTGCGGCATGAGCCATGCCCTGGTCGACTTCGCCCGCGCCCTGGTGGGCTGGGTCAAGGGCGGCCTCGGCATGTCGGTGATCCTGGTCGCCTATTTCTTCTCCGACATCTGCGGCTCCAAGATGGCCGAGGTCTCGGCCCTGGGATCGACCCTGATGCCGCCCCTCACCAAGGCGGGCTACAAGCGCGAGGATTCGGCCTCGCTGATCGCGGCGGGGACGGCGATGGGCATGCTGGTGCCGCCGGCCATCTTCATGATCGTGATCGCCCAGGTCACCAACACCTCGGCCGTCGCGCTTTTCCTCGCCGGCTTCGTGCCGGCCGCCGTCATCATGCTCTGCCTGATGGCGCTCGTCTGGTATCGCGCCCGCAAGTACGACTGGCCGGTCGACACGCGGCCGAGCCCGGCGCTGCTCATCACCACGGCCCGCCGTGCGAGCGTCCCGCTGGTGATCCCGATCGTGATCCTGGGCGGCTTCATTGGCGGCGTCTTCACCGCGACCGAGGCCGGGGCGGTGGTGGCGGGCTACGCCGTCATCGCCGCACGCTTCTACTATCGCAACGTCTCGTTCGCCGAGATGGGCAAGCTCGCCTACGAAAGCGCCATCCTGACCGCAGCCGTCGTCTTCCTGCTCGCGGTGGCCTCGGTGTTCCAGTACCTGATGGGCGTCTCGGGCGTGCCCGCGCTGCTGGCCGACGTGCTGGGCCCGCTGAAGTCGATGCCGTGGCTGTTCCTTACGTGCACAGCCCTCATCACCATGATGTTCGGCATGGTGCTGGAAGGGCTGCCGGCGGCTGTCGTGTTGATCCCGGTGGTCTTCCCGATCGCCGAGAAGATGAACATCAACCCCTATCACTTCAATATCGTGCAGACGGCCGCCGTTGGCATCGGCCTGTTCCTGCCGCCGATGGGTGTGGGGCTCTTGATGGCGCTCAAGTTCGCCGGCCTCACGGTCGGCCAGCACTGGCGCACCTATCTGCCCTACGTCGCGGCCCTTTTGCTGGGGTTGCTGCTGATCATCCTGTTTCCGGAGATCTCGCTCTTCCTGCCCCGCGCCGTAGGCGCGCTCAACTAAACGCCGCCGTGGGCGCCCTCAATTAAGCGCGCTCACTTGTAGGCGCTCACTTGGCCTTGGCGGGAGCCGCGACCTTGGTCACGGTGAGGCGATGCTGCTTGCCGTCGCGTCCAGGCCACGAGATCGACTGGCCGACGCCGAGCCCGATCAAGGCAGCGCCAATCGGCGTCATCACGGAGATGCGGTGCGCATCGAGGCTCTCGTCCACCGGATAGACAAGCGTCATCGTCCGGGTCTGGCCATCGTCTGACTTGAAGGTGACGGTCGAGCCCATGCGCACAACGTCGGCCGGCACGGCATCGCCTTCCACGATCTGCGCGCGGTCGAGCTCGTCCAGCAGCTCCTGCGCCACTTCCGGCAGCCGCTGCAGCGAGGCATTCGCCAAGTCGCTGAGCCGATCGTAGTCGGCGTTGCTGATGATGATCTGAGGAACCGACCGGCTCCGCACGACGTCACGCATCGAGAAGGCCTTTCAAAACAGACGCAAATTGGAAGCGATAAAGAGAGCGCATAACGCGTGGGCGACTCAAAGGTCGCACACTGTTAAACGTAAGGAGGTGAGGCCGGGATTTCAACCGGCCTGCAGCGGCCTAAAGCGCCGGTTTCCCGATCCCGCCGCGCGCCCGGCGGGCCAAATAGGCCTGCAAATGGGCATAAGCCAGCCGCAGATTGGCCGTCGCGATCCCCGCCTTGCGTGCCCGGACGATCATGTCGCCCACGACGTGATCGGCCTCGACCATAGCGCCTTTTTCGAGATCGTGCAGCATGGACGCGGCAAACCGCGAGCCTTTCTGCGTGAGATAGGAACGCACGTTCTGCATGCCCTTCTCGCCCGGATCACAGCCGGCGGCGGCAGCGACCTTACGGCATTCCTCGACTGTCTCGAGCACGATCGCCTGGCCCTCGTCGGCTTCCAGGATATCGCCCGAGGTGCCGCGCATCAGGCAGCACATCGAGGCGAGCGTGCACAGCATGATCCACTTGTCCCACAGATCCTGGACGACGTTCTTGTGCAGGCCGCCATCGATGCCAGCCTTGCGGATCTCGGCGTCGAGATCGACCAGGGCCGGCCGCGCAGGCTTGCCGTCGCGCTCGCCGAACGAGATGGCGGCGAACGGGCTGGTGTGGAGAACCTCGCCGGTGGCGGAAAGCGCGACGCCGATGCGCGCGAGCCCGCCCACGACCCGGGCCTCGCCGAACCGGTTGGCGAGGATATCGATATGGCGCATGCCGTTCAGCAAGGGCACGACAGTCGTCTTCTCGCCGACGGCTGGCATTATAGCGGTGATCGCCGAATCGAGATCGTAGGCCTTGCAGGTCAGCAGCACGACATCGTAGGGCCCACCTTCGGCGCCGCCGAGGACAGCCTTCACCTTCTGCGTGATGTCGCCCTTGGTGCTCTTGATGACGAGGCCGTCACGCTGCAGCGCCGCATGGCGTCCCTGCCGGACAAGGAACGTGACGTCTGCCCCGCTTTGATGCATGCGGCCGCCGACATAGCCGCCGATCGCGCCGGCCCCCAGGATCAGGGTCTTCATTTCCGCGTACTCCTTTGCGCAACCCAATCGGCGAGCCAGCTCGCCAGGTCATCGGTCTGATGGTGGATATGATCGAGATCGACGCCGGCCCGCTTCACGCTCTCCTCGGTGCGGATCCACACCGTGCGCATGCCCATGCCGCTCGCCGGCTTGAGATTGGCCGAGATGTCGTCGGCCATGGCAGCACGTTTCGGATCGACGCCGTGCTTGACGACCAGCTTGTCGTAGATCGCCTGATGGGGCTTGGGCCAATAGTCGCCGGCCTCGATATCGAAAATGGCCTCGAAGTGGTGGGCCACGCCCAGCCTTTCCATGACCCGCTCGGCGTGCGGCACGTCGCCCGCGGTGAAGATGATCTTGCGCCCGGGAAGTGCGGCCAGCGCGGCCTCGAGCGCGGGCGCGGCCAGCACCGGTGAATAGTCGATGTCGTGCACATAATCGAGCATGTGCCTGGGATCGACGCCGTGCAGGGTCATCAGGCCTCGCATCGAGGTCCCGTGCTCGCGCCAATACTGCTTTTGCACACGCCTCGCCTCCTCGAGATCGACCTTGAGGCGATCGGCGATATAGCGGCCGATGCGCACATCGATCTGCGCGAAGAGATTGCAGCGCGCCGGATAAAGCGTGTTGTCGAGGTCGAACAGCCAGACGTCGGGGTCGTGCAGGGGAGGTGCCATTTGGGGATTTTGCTTAATCGCCGTTCGTGCGCTTGTCGAGCCGCGAGCTTATAAAGGACGGCAATGGATATCCTCCTCTATGCCCTGCTGGCGGTGATCGCCCTGCTCGTCGTTGGGCTAATCGTCCTGATGCTGCGCCGCGGCGACAACCGCGAGGCGGAAGCGGTACGGCGGCATCTCGAAATGACGCTGAACCAACAGGTGGAAACCGTGCAGCGGGTCGAGCGCTCGCTGCGCGAGCAGGAACAGGCGCTGAGCAAGGTCGTGAGCGAGCGCCTCGACCGCAACGAGAAGGCGACCGGCCAGGTCGTGACCGACCTGCGCGAGCGGCTGGCCCGCATCGACGAGGCGCAAAAGAAGATCGGCGAGCTCTCGACGCAGGTGGTCGGCCTGCAGGAGATCCTGTCCAACAAGCAAGCGCGCGGCGCCTTCGGTGAAGTGCAGTTGAACGACCTGGTGCAGAGCGCGCTACCGCCCTCGGCCTACGAGTTCCAGTCAAGCCTCGGCAACGGTTCACGTGTCGACTGTTTGCTGAGGCTCCCCAACCCACCGGGCTCGATCGCGATCGACGCCAAGTTCCCGCTCGAGAGCTACCGGCTGCTGCGCGCCGTGGCACCGGGCGACACGCAGGGCCTCACGAGCGCGCAGCGCGCCTTCCAGCAGGCGATGCGCAAGCACATCAACGACATCCGCGACAAGTACATCGTCTCGGGCGAAACCGCCGAGTCGGCCTTGCTGTTCCTGCCGTCGGAAGCGATCTACGCCGAGCTGCACGCCAACTTTGCGTCGGTGGTCGACGAGTCCTACAAGGCGCGGGTCTGGATCGTCTCGCCCACCACCATGATGGCAACGCTGAACACGGTGCGAGCCGTCTTGAAGGACGTGCGCATGCGCGAGCAGGCGGGCGAGATCCAGAAGTCCGTCGGCCTGATGCTGGACGACGTGCGCCGGCTTGACGAGCGGGTCGACAATCTCAAGAAACACTTCGCGCAAACCGAAAAGGACCTGCGCGAGATCGACATCTCGACTGACCGCATCACCAAGCGCGGCGAGCGCATCCTCGAAACCGACCTCGGCGAAGACCCGACGCCGTTGCTGCCGAAGGTCTAGCGCGATCCCCTCATCCTGAGGAGCGGCCGCAGGCCGCGTCTCGAAGTATGGGCAACAAACTAGGTGCTCGTTCCCACCCTTCGAGATGCGCGCGCGGCGCGCTCCTCAGGGTGAGGCGATGCTTTCACCGCCACGGGCCGCGGTCGCCTGTCTGCGGGACCGAGCCGCCAGCGCGGGTGCGCACGGGCTCGGAGCCGGACGGCATCGCCTGCGCCGCCATCGCCCGCAGGCGCGCGATGCGCTCCTCCATCGGAGGATGGGTCGAGAACAGGTGGGCCACACCGCCGGCCGACAGGGGATTGTCGATATAGAGATGCGCCGTCGCCGGATTGGCCTGGGCGGTCGCGTTGGGGATCGCCTGCGTGGCGGCGTGCAGCCGCGCCAGCGCCGAGGCCAGCCACTCGGGATGGCCGGAGATCTGCGCGCCCATGCGGTCGGCCTCGAATTCGCGGCTGCGGCTGATCGCCATCTGGATCAGCGAAGCCGCGATCGGCGCCACGATCATGGCCAGGATGCTCAGGATCGGATTGCCGACAGGCCGGCCGTTCTCGTCGCGACCGCCGCCGAAGAAGAAGCCGAAGCTTGCCAGCATGCCGATCGCGCCGGACAACGTCGCCGCCACGGTCATGGTGAGCGTGTCGCGGTTCTTCACGTGGCCAAGCTCGTGGCTCAGTACGCCGGTGATCTCCTCGCGGCTGAGATGGGTCAGCAGGCCGGTATTCACCGCGACCGCTGCACGCTCGGGGCTGCGACCGGTGGCGAAGGCGTTCGGCTGATCCTCGTCGATGATGTAGAGGCGCGGCATCGGCATGCCGGCCCGCTCGGTGAGCTGGCGGACGATGCTGTAAAGCTCGGGCGCCTCCTGCGGCCCGACCTCGCGCGCATTGCTCATGCGCAGCACCATCCGGTCGGAGTTCCAGTAGGCAAAGAGGTTGGTGCCGAGCGCCACCACCAGCGCGATCAGGAGCCCCTGCTGGCCGCCCAGCAGATAGCCGATCACGAGGAAGAAGGCCGTCAGCGCCGCCAGGAGCAGCGCAGTGCGAAAGTAGTTCATGGTTCGAAAAGATGGCCCGGGACTGTGGCGAATCAAGGCGCCGGGCGGCATCATAGGCCCATGATCGACGATCAGAAACCTGCCCCCGCTGCGGATGCCGCCCAACCAGAGCCGGCCAAGCCCGTCGCGCCCCAGAAAGCTGCCGAGAAGCCTAAGAAGGTCGAGGAAATCGGTGGTCCGCCGGGTCCCGAACCGACCCGCTACGGCGACTGGCAGTTCAATGGCAAGGTGACGGACTTCTAGATCTGTATTGGACGAGTAGCGAGATGAGCACGGGAAAGAACATCTTCCATCCCGACTTCAAGGCGCGGCCGTGGTGGTGGGAGGCATGGACGCCGAACAATGCGCTGAGCCAGGATCCGCCGGCCAAGACAGACGTCGTGATCGTGGGCGCAGGCTACGGCGGGTTGTCGACGGCACTCGAGCTGCGACGCAACGGGATCGATGCCGTGGTGCTGGAGCGCGGCGATTTCGGGGTCGGCGCTTCGACGCGCAACGGCGGCATGATCTCGGGTGGCGTCAATCTCGGCAAAGGACTGGGCGGAAAGAGCCAAGCGGCCGAGGAGTTCGCGCGCCGCAAGGGCGAGTTCCTGGCAGCCGGCGCCGATTCGCTCACCGTGCTCGAAGACATCCTCGCCCGCGAGAAGATAGACTGCGGCGTGATCAAGAAGGGCCGCTTCGTCGGCGCCTGGACGCCGCGTCACTATGACGAGCAGGCATCCAAGATCGAGATGTTCAACAAATACGCCGACACCGGTGCCGAGATGATCCCGCGCGAGCGCCAGCGCGAGATGATCGCCTCGGATTACTACTTCGGGGGCATGTATGCGCGCCGTTCGGGCCATCTCCATCCGGCGCTCTATTACAAGGGCCTGCTGGAAGCGGCCCATCGCGCCGGCGCCGTGCTCTGCGCCAACCTCGAGGCCGAGCAGACCGAGAAGCTCGCCTCAGGTTGGCGGGTGCTGACGGCCAAGGGGTCGATCCAGTGCCGCGAGGTGGTGATCGCGACCAACGGCTATACCGGCGACCTGACGCCCCGGCTGAAGCGTCGCGTCGTGCCCGTCGCCAGCCACATCATAGCGACAGAGCCCTTGCCGATGCCTGCGACCGAGCTGATTCCGGAGCTGCGGTCGGTTGCCGACACCAAGCGGGTGCTCACCTATTACCGTCCTTCACCCGACGGCAAGCATCTCATCTTCGGCGGGCGCGCCCGCTTCACCGCGGCGCCGCCGGAAGTCAGCGCGCCGGTGCTCTACCAATATATGATCGACCGCTTCCCGCAGTTGAAAGGCATCCGAATCACCCATGTCTGGACCGGCAATGTCGCCTTCGCCCTCGACTACATGCCCCATATGGGCACCGACCAGGGCCTGCATTATCTGCTGGCCTGCAACGGCAACGGGGTGGCGATGATGACCTATCTCGGCACCCAGACGGCGAAGAAGATCGCCGGCGGCACCAATGCGCCGGTCAATCCGCTTGACGGCCGCGACTTCCCGGAAAACCGTTTCTACAACGGCGATCCGTCCTGGATTCTGCCGATGATCGGCGTCTGGTACCGCACGCGCGACTGGATCGATCGGCGGCGAGCCGCGTGATGAGTGCTTTTCCAATCACGCTCGCGGACGTGCAATCGGCCGCGGCGCGGATCAAGGGCGCCGTCGTGCGCACGCCTTGTCTGCGCAGCGAGACCTTGTCGCGTATCGCCCAGGCCGATGTCTGGATCAAGTTCGAGAACCTGCAGTTCACCGCTTCGTTCAAGGATCGCGGTGCGCTGAACACGCTCCTGCAGTTGACCGACGCCGAGCGGAAGCATGGCGTGATCGCCATGTCGGCCGGCAACCATGCGCAAGGCGTCGCCTATCACGCCGGACGGCTCGGCATCCCCGCCACCATCGTGATGCCGTCCTTCACACCCAACACCAAAGTGACCCATACGCGCGGCCATGGCGCGCGCGTGGTCCTGCACGGCGACACGCTGGCCGAGGCCGGCGCCGAAGCCCATCGGCTGGCGGCCGCCGAACAGCTTACCTTCGTGCATCCCTACGACGATCCGCGCATCATCGCGGGCCAGGGCACGATCGCGCTCGAGATGCTGCAGGATGCGCCCGAGCTCGACACGCTGGTGGCGCCGGTCGGTGGCGGCGGCATGATCGCAGGCTGCGCGATCGCCGCGCACGGGCTCAAGCCGGACATCAAGGTGGTCGGCGTCGAGACGACGACCTTCTCTGCGATGCGCCAGCTCCTGGCCCACGAGCCGGTCACGGCCGGCGGCAACACGATTGCCGAAGGCATCGCCGTGCGCGACATCGGCAAGCTGCCGCTGGCGATCGCCAAGAGCTTGCTCGACCGCGTGGTCTCGGTCGAGGAAGTGGCAATCGAACGGGCGATCTCGCTCTTCATCGAGGTCGAGAAGACGGTGGCCGAAGGCGCGGGCGCCGCGGGCTTGGCCGCGCTGCTCGTCTATCCGGAGATCTTCCAGGGCCGCAAGGTCGGGCTGGTGTTGAGCGGCGGCAACATCGACACCCGCCTCCTGGCCTCGGTGCTGCTGCGCGGCCTGGTACGCGATGGCCGGATCGTGCGGCTGCGCGTCATGATCAACGACCTGCCGGGCCAGCTCTCGCGTGTTTCCGGCCGGATCGGCGAGGCGGGCGGTAACATCGTCGAGGTGCAGCACCAGCGGCTGTTCGGCGGCGTGGTCGCCAAGCGGGCCGGCCTCGACGTCACGGTCGAGACCCGCGACCGCGAGCATGTGCGCGAGCTGGTGAAGGCGCTGGAGGGCGATGGCTTCGTCGTCCGGGTCCTGGAGGGCGCGGAAGGCTAACGCTTCGGCAAAGCCCGAAACATGGGTTCGGCTCAAGGGTCGAATATGCCGGCGTCCTGTCCAGGAGGCCGCCATGGCGATCACCGTCTTCATCCGCTACCAGCTCGACCCCTTCAAGCGCGAGGCGTTCGAGGCCTATGCCAGGCGCTGGAGCACGATCATCCCGCGCTGCGGCGGCGACCTGGTGGGCTATTGGATGCCGCATGAGGGCACCAACAACATCGCCCAGGCGCTGATCACCTTCGAGAGCCTCGCTGCCTACGAGGCCTACCGCGCCCGCCTGCGGGAGGACGCCGAGGGCATGGCCAACTTCCGCTCGGCCGAGGAGGGACGCTTCATCCTGGCCGAGGAGCGGACCTTCTTGCGCCCGGTCGGGTAGCGCCAAACCGCCGCTTACTTCCCACGGGGGTGCGGGCTAAAAGACCCGCCATGTCCGCGCCCCCGACCTACACCCCGTCGCCCACGCCCGACCTCGCCCGCATCGAACGGGCCCTGATTTCCGTTTCCGACAAGGCAGGCCTCGTCGAGCTCGGCAAGGCGCTAGCCAGTCAGGGCGTCGAGATTCTGTCCACCGGCGGTTCGGCCAAGACCCTGCGCGAGGCCGGAATCAAGGTGACCGAGGTGAGCGACCACACCGGCTTTCCCGAGATCATGGACGGCCGGGTGAAGACCCTGCAGCCCTCGATCCACGGCGGCATTCTGGCGCGCCGTACCGATGCCGGTCATGCCAAGGCGATGGCGGATCACAAGATCGCCGGCATCGATCTCGTCGTCGTGAATCTCTACCCGTTCGAGGCGACGGTGGCGCGCGGCGCCGATTTCCCGACTTGCGTGGAGAACATCGACATCGGCGGTCCGGCGCTGATCCGGGCTTCGGCCAAGAACCACGATTTCGTGACCGTGCTGGTCGATCCCGCAGATTATTCGTCGGTCCTGACGGAGCTCGCCGCCCACAACGGCGCCACGACGCTTGCGCTGAGGCGCAAGCTCGCGGCCAAGGCATATGCCCGCACCGCTGCCTACGATTCGGCCATCGCCAACTGGTTCGCCAAGCAGCAGGGCGAAGCCTTCCCTGAGCAACTGACGCTCGCCGCCAGGCGGGTACAGGTCCTGCGCTATGGCGAGAACCCGCATCAACAGGCGGCGTTCTACGCCGACGGCAGCAACCGGCCGGGCGTCGCGACGGCGCGCATGGTCCAGGGCAAGGAGCTTTCCTACAACAACATCGGCGACACCGAGGCGGCCTACGAATGCGTCGCCGAGTTCGCCGAGCCCGCGGTCGTCGTCGTGAAGCATGCCAACCCCTGCGGTGTGGCGATCGGTCCGGACCAGCACAGCGCCTATCTCAAGGCCTATGCCTGCGATCCGGTGTCGATCTACGGCGGGATCGTCGCCGTGAACCGAACCCTGGAAGCAGTGACGGCCACCGACCTCGCCAAACGTTTCCTGGAAGTCGTCATTGCGCCCGACGCCACGCCCGAGGCGCTCGAGGTCCTGGCGCGCCGGAAGGATGTGCGGGTCCTGCTCGCGGGCACACTCCCCGATCCGGCAAGCGCGGGCATGACCTTGAAGAGCGTTGCGGGCGGCTATCTCCTGCAGAGCCGCGACAACGGTCGACTGGTGAAGACCGACGTCAAAGTCGTGACCAAGCGCGCGCCTACCGACCGCGAGATCGAGGACCTTCTATTCGCCTTCACGGTGTGCAAGCACGTGAAGTCGAATGCGATCGTCTATGCCAAGGACGGGGCAACGGTCGGCGTCGGCGCGGGACAGATGAACCGTCGCGACAGTTCGCGCATCGCGGCTATTCGCGCCGCCGAATCGGGTGAGATCGCCAAGCTGCCGCAAAGCCCCGCCATCGGCAGCGTCGTGGCGTCAGACGCCTTTTTCCCCTTCCCCGACGGCTTGCTGGCAGCGGCCGAAGCCGGTGCAACCGCCATCATCCAGCCCGGCGGCTCAATTCGCGATCAGGCCGTGATCGATGCCGCCAATGAGGCGGGCCTGGCCATGGTCTTCACGGGCATGCGCCACTTCCGGCACTGAGCGACAACGACGCACTGCCCCGGCCGCCCAGGAAAGCCCAGGGCGGCACCTTGACGGCGCTTCAGCTTCGACGGACTGAAGCGCGAACTTCCCTAACGCGAGGACGCTGCTACGCGTACTCCGGCGTCTTGGCGGCGATCCCGGAGATGTCGATCGGCTCTTCATCGGAGCCCATGAACACCGCCGTCAAACCGCGGTCGAGCCTTTGCAATGACACCTCGGTTCCATTGGAAAACCGGACGGCGTCCTTGTGTGGGCCGGTTTCGAGGCGGGTCATGACGACCTCCTCGGTCGGCCCTACGCCGTAGGCCTTCTGGACAGTCTCGCCGATGCCTTCGAGGCGCAGCTGGCTGTCCGCTGCTACGCAAACCGCCAGGTCACAAGCCGGCCCTGAGGTAAATCCCATTGAGCCACTTGGAAAGCGCTCAAGGGTGAGTTTCTCACCGATTGCGGCAGGTCGTGACTGATACGCTTCGAGTGAATAATCACACATATCGACCTCCTTGCTAGTAAGACTCGATTCTCAAGTGGTGCGTGCAACACCTTGGTCAAGGTGCAACTTGACCATTTAGGGATACGCAAGATCCGCACCAAAGGTGCTTCACGTGCGTGTGTCCGCCAGCAAGTAACGGCGGGAGGAAGGGGAAGGCTGCTCGGTTTCTTGCTCGCGCCACCATTGTCGCAGCAGTCAGGTGGCAGGCAGGGGAAAGTCTACCACACCTTGATCTTCTTTGCCGCTGTTAGCGCTTTTCTCCGGGCATCTTTTACGTCTCGGCCCGTCGCCAGGGCGACGGCCATGCGCCGATGTCCCCTGACTTCGGGTTTGCCAAAGAGGCGCACCGAGGTGCCGGCCTGCGCGAGCGCCTTGTCGACACCCGTGTAGGTCGGATCGCGGATCTCGCCGTCCGCGAGAACAGGCACGGAGGCGCCAGGCCGGCAGACGATCTCGGGAATCGGCAGGCCGAGGATGGCGCGCACATGCAGTTCCATCTCGCTCATGTTTTGCGAGACCATGGTGACCATGCCAGTGTCGTGTGGCCGGGGCGACAGCTCGGAGAACCAGACGTGATTGCCCTTCACGAACAGTTCAACACCGAAGATGCCACGACCCTTGGCGCCGCAGAGATCACCCACGACCTTGCGCGCGATCGCCTGCGCCTTCTTGAGTGCGGCAGCGGACATGGCATGCGGCTGCCAGCTCTCGCGATAGTCGCCATCGATCTGCAGATGCCCGATCGGCGCGCAGAAGCTGAAGCCCTTGCCATGGCGGACCGTGAGCTGGGTGATCTCGTAGTCAAAGTCGATGGCGCCTTCGACGATCACCATTCCGGTGTCCGCTCGCGAGCCCTCCACCGCCTGGCGCCAGCTTTTCGCGATGTCGGCCGGCTTGCGTGCCACGCTCTGGCCGTGACCGGAAGACGACATGGTGGGCTTGATGAAGCAGGGAAAGCCCACGGCCCGCGCGCCTTCCTCCAGCTCCGCAAGGCTCGAGGCAAAGCGATAGGGCGACGTCGGAAGGCGAAGCTTCTCCGCCGCGAGCTGGCGGATGCCGCGGCGATCCATCGTGAGGCGCGTAGCGCGCGCCGTCGGGATCACCGTCCAGCCCTCTTTCTCGAGCTCGACCAGCGTATCCGTCGCGATGGCCTCGATCTCGGGCACGATGAAGTGCGGCTGCTCGCGTTCAACGATCCGCCGCAGCGCGGCACCGTCACGCATATTGAGCGTATGCGCCCGGTTGGCGACCAGCATGGCCGGTGCATTGTCGTATCGGTCGCAGGCAATCACCTCGACACCAAGCCGCATCGCCTCGATGGCGACTTCCTTGCCGAGCTCGCCCGAGCCCAACAACATGATCTTGATGGCCGACGGTTTGAGAGGGGTTCCGAACTTTTTCATGTTGCTCATCCTAGCATCGGCTATTCGGCCACGCCGACATTGACAGCTTGCGGCAGGATGGACACGTCGAGCGGCAGGTGGCCGACGGTCTCGCCATCGACGTCGACCAACGTGTCGACTGCCGACGCGAAATGGAACGATCGGCCGCGACTCATGTGCACCTTCGGATGATGGACATGCGCGCCGCTATAGACCTTGGGCAGGACGGCCGTGAGCATGCCAAGCCTCGACACATCGCCCATTTCGACGAGGTCGAGCTGGCCGTCGTCGAACACCGCGCCCGGCGCAAGCTTCATGCCGCCGCCGCCATTCTCGGTGTTGGCGACCATCGCCGTGAAGATCGGCCGGGTGGCCGGTACGGCGCCGTCGACCGTGATGGTCACCGGGCGATGCCGGAATCCGAGGGTCACCACCGGTGTCATCAGGAAATAGGCGATGCCACCCAGCTTCTTCACCCAGCGCGAGCGCGAGGTGCGATGACTGATGGTGGCGGCGGCGCCCAGCGACACGATCAGATAACCGAAGCGCTCGACCGGCTGACCGTCAAAGCCGGCACAGCGAATGCGCATGAGATCGATTGACCGCGCCGCAAGGCCGGCCGCCGCGTCGTAGGCGCGCGCAGGAGGGTCGAGAATGCCCAAGGCGCGACAGAGCTCGTTGGCGGTCCCGGCCGGTATCGGACAAAGGACGATGTCGGGCTCGGCCAGGCGGCCGGACGGTTCGATCAGGCCGTTCAGGACCTCGTTCGCCGTGCCGTCGCCGCCCACCGCCACAAAGCGGCGGGCGCCCTCGCGCAGCGCAGCACGGGCCAGCTCGGTCGCCTGTCCGGGAGCGGCGGTGAAGCGGGGCTCGACCGGCCCCAACCGCGCAGCCAGCTCCGCCTTGATGGCCGGCCAGCGTTTCGCCGCGCCGCCTTTATGAGCCGCCGGATTGACGATCACGGCGATCCTGGGCCGTTCCCCCATTTTCTGTCCAATACTGTCAATTCTTGGCAGCAATAGATGCTACAGTTCCTTGCACTATAGAGGAGCGGACGTGTCGCGCGCACAACGTCTATTGGATCTGATCCAGGTCTTGCGTCGGCACCGGCATCCGGTGAGCGGCGCCCGGCTCGCCGAGGCCACCGGAGTGTCGTTGCGCACCCTCTATCGCGACATCGAGACCTTGAAGGCCGAGGGCGCCCATATCGATGGCGAGGCGGGCGTCGGTTATGTGCTGCGACCTGGCTTCATGCTGCCGCCTCTCATGTTCAGCGAGGAGGAGATCGAGGCGATCGTGCTGGGCTCGCGCTGGGTTCATCAGCGCGCCGACCGCGAACTGGCCGAGGCGGCCGCCAATGTGATGGCCAAGATCGGTGCGGTGCTGCCCAAGGATTTGCGCGATGCACTGGACGATTCGGGCCTGCTGGTCGCGCCGGGCGAACCGCCCGCGGCCGGCGATTCGCAACTGCCGAAGATCCGGGAAGCGATCCGCAGCGAACGCAAGCTCGGCATCTCCTATCGCGACAAGGACGGCGTCGCCAGCCGGCGTACGGTGTGGCCCTTCGCCCTCGGCTTCTATGAGAAGGTGCGCGTGGTCGCCGCCTGGTGCGAGCTGCGCCAGGACTATCGCCACTTCCGCACCGACCGCATCGTCACCCTCGCCGTTACCGACAAGCGCTATCCGCGCCGGCGGCAGGCGATGCTGAAGGAGTGGCGCGAACGCGAGGGCATGGCCGAGGCCTAAGCTTTCGTTGCTGCCATAATCTGACAGTAGGCAGCAGTATAGTGGGATCCATCAAACGAGGAGAATCCCATGCGCAACTGGTTGGCCGTCGCCTCCGCCGATCATGTCCGTGTCGGTCGCAAACTTGGTTTCATGCAGATCAGTTACGGCCGCGCCGCGCCACTGAAGCGCGTGCAGCCGGGCGACCGCGTCGTCTGCTATTCACCGACCGATTCCTTCCGTGGCAACGACCGGCTGCAGGCCTTCACCGCGATCGGCACCGTCCGCGCCGGCGCAATCTACCAGGCCGAGACCGCCACGAGCTTTCGGCCCCATCGCCGCGCTGTTGAGTGGCATGACGCGGCCGAGATCCCGATCACCTTCGTCCAGGAGGGGCTCGAGTTCCGCCGCATCAAGAATTGGGGGTACCGGCTGCGCAGCGGCCTGGTCGAAATCAGCGATCAGGATATGGCGACCATCGCCGAAGCGATGTTCACAGCCGGGGCGCAACCTGTTCGGCAAGCAGCCTGAAGGTCTCGCGGCTGAGAGGCGCACACATCAGGTAGTTGAGGCCGATCTCGTCCCTGAGCGCCGCGATCTGGTCGACCACGGCGTCGGGCGTGCCATGCAAGATAACGCTGTCGACATAGTGCTGAGCCGGGTCCTTGCCGTCATAGGTCCGGGCCATCTGCATCGACTTGCGATGTGCGTGCTGCGGCCCCGCATAGGCATCGACCAGCCATTGCGCGCCGCGATGGGCAATCTCGGCGGCTTCGGCCTTGGTCGGGGCCAGCGCGAGAAGCCGCGCCATCGGGATATCACGCCCCTGCTCGGAGAAGCCCGCCTCGGCGAGCTTCTGCGCGTAACGCCGACGCTTCACTCCCAGGTCGCGCAGGGAGGCGTGCGGATCCATCAAGATGGAAAAGCCGCGGCTGGCTGCCCAGTCGATGGCGCCCTCCGACGTCGCCGCCATCCACACCGGTGGATGCGGCTGCTGCAAGGGCTTGGGCAGCACTTCCACGTTGTCGAAGCTGAAATGTTGGCCCTGGAAATTCAGCCGTTCGTCGGTCCAGGCCCTGAGCACGATCTCGACGGCCTCGCGGAACCGGTCGGCGCTTTCCTCGGGCGGCACGCCAAAAGCCTTGAACTCGGAATGGGCGAAGCCGCGCCCGGCGCCCCAGTTCACCCGCCCGCCGGACAGCATGTCGAGCAACGCCACCTCTTCGGCGAGCCGCAATGGTTGATAGAGCGCGGCAAGAGAAACAGCCGTGCCGATCCGTAGTCGCTTGGTGCGGGCCGCAGCGAGCACACCCAGCATATGGACCGACGGGCAAACGCTGAAGGTCGTGAAGTGGTGCTCGGCCAGCCACACCGCGTCGAAGCCGCTGCGATCCATGATCTCGATGCGCTCGAGCGCCCGGGCATAGACCTGGTCAAGCGGGCCGTGGCGTCCCGGCCAACTGAAGAATTGAAGCACGCCCAGCTTCATCGCCCACTCCCGTCTCGGGTATTCGAGCCTGACCCATCAGGCGGGGCGGGTTGGGCAAAGTCAATTGTCCCGGACCGTTTGCGGAGCGTAGCGATACGTGGTTGCGAAACGGCGCATGAACCTCAGATGACAGTGCTAGTGAACCGCCCCTATTCTTGAGGTGACGAGGAGGACTCATGCCCGACGCCATCGACGACCTGTTCCGCCGCTTCGGCAAGGCCTTCAACAAGGCCGACGTCGAGGAGATTGCCGCCTGCGTGACCGACGATTTCGAATGGCGTCTCGCGTCAGGCGCGCGACCGTCCGGCACGGTGCTTAAAGGCAAGAACGATCTGCGGCGCTATTTCGGCGACAAGAGCCAGGCTCATCGCGAGGCGCGCTACTCGGACGCCCGCATCCATCGCGCCGGCGACAAGCTCTTCGGTACCTTCCGCGTCACCGGCATCGATGCCAAGGGTCAGCCCTTCGACCGCTACGGCATCGATCTCTACGAATTGCGCGACGGCAAGATCGCGCTCAAGGACAGCTACCTCAAGGTCGACTGAACGTGAACGACACGGTCCTCTGGAGCATCGACCGGCGCGGCATGGCGACGGTCACGCTC
>Ga0310811_10003293_pt1 | contig 20304 bp, 23 predicted proteins | sample YCmetagenome_FD_207642 | JGI IMG/M metagenome (GOLD analysis project Ga0310811, IMG submission 207642) | Soil microbial communities from experimental microcosm in Duke University, North Carolina, United States - YC | ecosystem: Engineered > Artificial ecosystem > Soil microcosm > Unclassified ...
GCACGATCAGGATGCGATCGAAAAAGACATCCGGGAACGGCAGCGCGTCTTCCTCGCACAACAGGGCTGCGTTCTTTTCCTCGGGCCAGCCGATGACACCTTGCCGCGCCGGCATGGCGGCGATGGTACGTTCCGTTCCGCTGAAAGCGCGCAGATAAGGAATGGCAAAGCCATAGCCCAGCACCCGGTAATTGCGCAGGTCAGGCCAGAGATTGTGGATTTCGCGCGCGATGGTGCGGCCCGCGAGCTGGCCCAGCGGGGTTTTATAAAAATCGGTGAGATCGCGGACATCCTGCGGCATGGGCGGGTTTTAAGCCATGCGCGCGGTTGTTCAAAGGCGAGGTTTTGCTAACTTCCCTATTAAGGAGAACCACATGTCCCTCGAGATCGAAATCGTCCCCTGCCTGTCCGACAATTATGCCTATCTGGTGAAGTCGGGCGGCCACTGTGCGGTGGTTGACCCTTCGGAGCCGGAGCCCATCAGAGCCGCCTTGGCGAAGAAGGGCTGGGCCCTGACCCATATCCTCAACACCCATCATCACCTGGATCATTGCGGCGGCAACCTGGACCTGAAGCAGGAAACGGGGGCGACGATCGTGGGACCGGGCAAGGATGCGGCGCGTATTCCCGGGCTGGATGTGGGGGTGGATGAAGCCTCGGGGTGGGAATTTGACGGCCATAAGGTTCAGGTGCTGGAAGTGCCAGCCCATACCAGGGGCGCCATCACCTTTGTGATCGACGGCCATGCCTTTACCGGCGACACCCTGTTCCTGATGGGCTGCGGCCGGCTGTTCGAAGGCGATCCGCAGATGATGTGGACCAGCCTTTCCAAGCTGATGACCTTGCCAGACGCGACCCGCATCTATTGCGGTCATGAATATACCCAGAGCAACGGCCGCTTCGCCCTGACGCTTGAGCCCAGTAACCGGGACCTTCAGACCCGCATGCAGGAGGTGACCAGCCTGCGCCAGGCCGGCAAGCCGACGGTGCCCGCCACCATGGGATTGGAGAAAAAGACCAATCCCTTCCTGAGGCCCGATATGCCGGAAATCCGCAAAAGTCTTGGGATGGAAAAGGCCGACACGGTCGCCGCGTTCGGCGAGATCAGGGCCCGGAAGGACAAATTCTGACTCACCATGGGCGGCCTTGAGCCGCCCATCCAGGGTAACAAGTACCAGTGCATCCGGCCCTGGGTGGCCGGGTCGTGAAGTTTACCCTCCGGCCGCGCTTCGCGCGGACCGGGGGCCCGGCCATGGAGAGATTTATTTGGATTTGTCGCTGTCGGAACTACCGCCATCAAACGGCGCGGTGACAATGGCCCCGGTGGTGGAGACGACCGTGCCGCCCACATCCACAACCGTGCTGGCGGCGTCATAGGCCATGCAGCCATAGAGAAGGATGGTCATGGCGGCAAATACTGCGACAGTGACCGGCGTGGAGGTAACGGAATGCATGACCCGGATACCCTGATTTGACAGGCATCTCGCTTAGCATCCCAATGGTCAACAACTCGCTAACCAAGACACAAATGCGCAAATCCGAATCGCTTTTCGTCACCCGCCTGCACAAGGCCCGCATCGCGCCGCCGCGCGACCTGGAAGGAACCTGCCTCGCCATCGCCGCCGAAGACAAAGCCGGCCAGCGCTGGTCGCGCGAGCATGGTTATGGTGGCTACACTTCATACGCGTCGTTGAATGACCTGCCGCTGCGCGCCAGCATCTTTGGCGATCTGGAACGCGCCATCGCCAGGCATGTCGCGGCATTCGCGCGGGAGCTGCAGTTCGAGATGAGCGGACGCAAGCTCACCCTCGACAGTCTTTGGGTCAATGTGATGCAGAAAGGCGCAATCCACGCGCCGCATATCCATCCCCATTCGGTGATCAGCGGCACCTATTACGTCGCGGTGCCGCCCAAATCGGGCGCTATCCGCTTCGAGGATCCAAGGCTTGCCATGCTGATGGCGGCGCCGCCGAAAAAGCCCAACGCCCGTCCCGAAAACCGCAGCTTTGTGGATGTCGAGCCCAAACCCGGCATGCTGCTGTTATGGGAAAGCTGGCTGCGCCACGGCGTCGAAACCAATGTCGCGCGCGGCAACCGGATTTCGGTGAGCTTCAACTACAGTTGAAAGCGCGCCATGCTTTAGTTGCGGGCTGACTTCTTCGTCGGGCCCCGCATGTGCGGGCCTTCCTGGCCCCAGTTGATCGAACCCGGTTGCGGGCCATCGATCGTGCCGCCGCCCTCCTAGGTCTTGCAGGATTTATCGATAGTTGAATGTCCGCCATTGGTGTCGTTGGTCTGATGCGCCGCCCTGGCGCGAGCGCGTTCTTCCGACGACATGCGCACCGTTTCCGCACCGGCACAGCCCGGCGCATAGCCGCCCTGGCCCTGGGCATGGACCGGTGCCGGCAAAGCCGCGGTCAAGACCAACAGTCCGAATAGGGCTATGGCGAATTTGTGCATGACGTCCTCCGTGAAACATGAGGATTTTATCGCAGCGGCATCCATCTGGGAACTTTCGCCATCAGACACACCGACAAGCTGCCCAAAGGTTCAATAGCCTTTGCGGCATGACGGCCCGCTTGGAAAGCTAGCTGTGCCGGCGGCGAATGATCCCGTCCAGCTTGTTGGGCAGTTTGGAGACGAAATGCTCCCGGTCCCAGGCGATCTTGGCTTCGTCGAAAATCTTTTCCTGCACTTCGCGCGGCAGATGCGGCCAGGCCGTGATCACCGCCGAACCCAGCCGGCGCACCAGGCACTCTTCTTCCGCCGGATACCGGAACTGTTTGTCTTCCACGAATGCCATGCGCCCACGCCTTCTCGTTGAACAGTTAATGTCGAAACCGGGCGAAGCGGGAACTTCCGCGCGACGGTGTTTGATCGGGGAGCGCGCGCTCAACCCCTGAAAAACCTAAAACAGACACCCGCATCTTGGGAACGGATATTTGTTTGGAACCAGATGAGGCGCTTTGCGTTTTGCGCTGTCAACTAGCGCGGGAGATTTTGTGGCGTGAGCAGGAGCGCCGCGCCCGCCCTCGCCTGCTGCGCAGGCTCGAAGCGGGGCCAGCTTTTCTAAGTTCGCTTCGCTCACTAAGAAAAGCTAGGCCTAGCGCTTCTTCTGGCGATCCTTGCGAGCAGCATAGCGCGCGTCACGGGCGGCCTTCTGTTCCGCCAGCAGTTGGACCAGCTTCTCGGCTTCCTCGCGCTTCTTGGCTTCGGCCGCGGCCTTGGCCTCTTCCTCTTCCCGCTTCTTGCGTTCTTCGGCCTCGACGCGGGCGCGTTCGGCGGCTTCAGCCGCCTGCCGCTTTTCCTCGGCGCGTTTGGCCAGCCGTTCATCGCGCGCTTGCGCGATGGCCGCGCGTTCCTGGGCGCGCAGATCGGCAGTGGCCTTGGCGGCCTCGGCGCGAGCCTTGACCTTGGCCAGCATTTCGGCGCGCGCCTTGGCGGCCGTATCCAGTCGGTTGGAGAATTTTTCGTCGTCTTGGCGGGGCATGGATCTCAGTTTGTCAGTTTAAGGGCGTCAAAAATCTTCAGGTTTCCAGAACACGCAGCGAGGGTACCTGGGGACGGTTCTTGCCATCCACCAGAAGCACGCGCGGCGTAAAACTTTTGGCTTCGGCTTCTTCCATCCGGGCATAGGCGACAATGATCACAAGGTCGCCCTTCTGTGCCAGGCGGGCGGCAGCGCCATTGACGCCGATGGTGCCGGAACCCGCCGGCGCGGGAATAGCATAAGTCGTAAAGCGCTCGCCATTGTTGATGTTGAGCACATCCACCTGCTCGTTGGGCAGGATTCCGGAACGCTCCATCAGCGCAACGTCCACCGAGATGGAGCCTTCATAATTCAAGTCGCACTGGGTCACCGTAGCGCGGTGAATTTTGCCTTTAAGCAACGTCAGCTGCATCAGTTGTCCAAGAAGCTCCTGAGCTTCCGGCTCCTGCTGGGATGTTTCAGCTTGCGCAGCGCCTTGGCCTCGATCTGGCGGATACGCTCGCGGGTGACGCTGAACTGCTGGCCGACTTCTTCCAAAGTATGGTCGGTGTTCATGCCGATGCCGAAGCGCATGCGCAGCACGCGTTCCTCGCGCGGGGTGAGCGTGGCCAGAACCCGGGTGGTGGTTTCGCGCAAGTTGGCCTGAATGGCGGCATCGATCGGCAGGACCACATTGGGATCCTGGATGAAGTCGCCCAGATGGCTGTCTTCCTCGTCGCCGATCGGTGTCTCAAGGCTGATCGGCTCCTTGGCGATCTTGAGGACCTTGCGCACCTTTTCCAGCGGCATGGCCAGGCGTTCGGCCAGTTCTTCCGGCGTGGGCTCGCGGCCGATCTCATGCAGCATCTGGCGGCTGGTGCGCACCAGCTTGTTGATGGTCTCGATCATGTGCACCGGAATGCGGATGGTGCGCGCCTGGTCGGCGATCGAGCGGGTAATGGCCTGGCGAATCCACCAGGTGGCATAGGTCGAGAATTTGTAGCCACGGCGGTATTCGAACTTATCGACCGCCTTCATCAGGCCGATATTGCCTTCCTGGATCAGGTCCAGGAATTGCAAACCACGATTTGTGTATTTCTTGGCGATGGAGATGACGAGCCGCAGGTTGGCCTCGATCATTTCCTTCTTGGCGACGCCGGATTCGCGTTCGCCCTTCTGTACCGTCTGGACGTTGCGGCGGAATTCCGAAACCGACTGGCGGGTTTCCTGGGCGAGCTGCTGGATCTCGTCGCGGATCAGCTTGACCTTGTCGCGCTCCTCGGTGACGAACTCGTGCCAGCCCAGGCCGGTGAGACGGCCCACGCGGCGCGCCCAGTTGGGATCGAGCTCATTGCCGAAATACTGTTTGAGGAATTCGGAACGGTCGACGCCATGGCTTTCCGCCAGGCGCAGCAGCTTTCCTTCCAAGCCGACCAGGCGCTTGTTGATGCCGTACATCTGGTCGACAAGCGCTTCGATACGGTTGTTGTTGAGCTTGAGCGACTTGACCAGGTCCATGGTCTCGTTGCGCAGCTTCTTGAAGCGGCGTTCCTGGCCGGTGGAAAGCTCGTCGGACGCAAGCGCGGCTTCGACAGATGCGTCCTGCAGCTTGCCCAGCTTCTTGTAGAGACCGGCAATCGAATCCAGCGCTGCCAGCACCTGCGGCTTCAGCGCGGCTTCCATCGCCGACAACGGCAGATTGCCTTCGTCGTCGAAATCCTCGTCCTGGCCGTCGGCGGCAGCCTGGGCTTCGCCTTCCGTGCCTTCCTCGCCTTCAGCCTTGGGTGCCGGTGCGGGCTTGGGCACAGGCGCGGGCTTGGGCGGTTCGGGCTTCTTGAATTCCATCGGCGCGGGTGCGCCATTGGCGCCGTTCAGCGCCTCGTTGTTCAACGGCTTGCCATCGGGACCGACCGGCGGCGGCACATTGGCGGGCTGGCCATCGGGACCGGCGCCATACATGGCTTCCAGGTCGATGATGTCGCGCAGCAGCACCTTGCCTTCATTAAGTTCGTCGCGCCACACGGTGAGCGCTTCAAAGGTCAGCGGGCTTTCGCACAAAGCGCCGATCATCAATTCGCGGCCTGCTTCGATGCGCTTGGCGATGGCGATTTCGCCTTCGCGCGACAGAAGCTCGACCGAGCCCATCTCGCGAAGATACATGCGCACCGGATCGTCGGTGCGGTCATACTGCTCGCCGGATTTGGGTGTGACGGCCAGGGCCTTGCCGGTGGCTTCGGCAACCAGGGCACCGCCCTCTTCGCCTTCCTCGGCTTCTTCGCTTTCGATGACGTTGATGCCCATCTCGTTGAGCATCGCCATCGTGTCTTCGATCTGCTCGGACGAGGTCTTGTCCGACGGCAGCACCTTGTTCAGTTCGTCATAGGTGACGTAGCCGCGGGCCTTGGCCTTGGCGATCATCTTGCGGACGCCGACATCGGACATGTCCAGCAAGGGCGAATCCGCATCACCCGGGGTTTCATTCTCACCCGGCTTCTTGGGCGCAATCTTGCTGCCCGGCTTGGCCTGGGGCAGGACGGCGGCCTCGACCTTCTTGGGATCGGCCTTGGTGGCGGCGGCCTTGGCCTTCTGTTTTTCTTCCTTCGCCTTGGCGGCGAGCTGCGCCTTGGTCAGCTTTTCGACCTTGGCGGGCTTTTTATGGACCTCAGCCTTGGCGGCGGCCTTGGACACCGGCTTGGCGGCCTTGACCGGCTTGGCAGGGGCTTTAACCGGCTTGGCGTGCGCCTTGGCGAGCGCCTTCTTCGCGGGCGCGCTCTTGGAAGCGGCGGCTTTGGCCGCCGGCTTTTTGATGGGCTTGGCCGGTTTCTTGGAGTGAGACGCTTTGGTCACTGATGGTTCTACCTAACTATTGAATAGGCGGTCCGGCTGTTGCCTAACGCCTACTACCCGCGCCCGTCACCGGGCCGCTGGAAACGTTCCTTGCGGCGCTCCAGCAGGCGCCGCGCATCGGATTGATGCCCGGTCAGCTCGCGCAAGTCCTTGAGCACGTGCTGAAAACTGGCATGGGGGTCCTCGACCGCAATGCCGGCGAAACGCGTCAGCAAGTCGGCCATTCCCTTACGCGTGAAATGGATTTGAACCCCAGCTTTTTCAAGGCTGGAGCCGGAGGCGGCGAGGTTTAAAAGCTCGTGGCGCAGCCTGTCAAGCGAAGGGTCGTGGAGATCCAGTTCCGCCAGGGATTCAGCCTCTGCGAGTGCCAGGGACGGATACTCAACCAAAAGGCGACCAAGCTCGATTTCCTTGGCATGCCGGGCCCCTACCGCCCCGGAACGGACCAGGGCGGAGGCCTGGACCGTGGGTGAGACCGCCTCCGGGGTTCCCGGCTGGGGCCGGGGCCGGAACTCGCCCCGGAACTTTCCGCCGCCCGGCATGGCGTTGCGCATGGGGCCGCGGGCCTGGGCCGCACCCGCCGCAGGGGCACGCCGCTTCTTGAAGTTCTCGAACACCAGCTCATCAAAGCCGCGGCGGTAATAGTCGGCCACCTTGGGGTCGGTGATGCGATCGACAAGTTCCTTCAAACTATGCTCCAGGCCGGCGCGGCGCTCCGGCGTGGAAAGGTCTTTGCCCTCAGTCTCGGCACGCCACAACAATTGCGACAGCGGAACGGCGGTTTCCAGCAGCACCGACATGGCGCCCGCGCCATTGGCCGCGATGAAACTGTCGGGATCTTCGCCGGTCGGCAGGAAAGCAAATCGCAGCGAATAGCCGGGCTTCAGATGCCCAAGCGCGAGGTGGGCGGCGCGATGGGCCGCTTTCAAGCCTGCCGCGTCACCGTCAAAGGCCAGGATGGGTTCGGGCGCGGTGCGCCACAAAAGCTGAAGCTGGTCTTCGGTGAGGGCAGTGCCCAGCGGCGCCACGCTGTGCGCGAATCCGGCGCGCACCAGCGCGATCACATCCATATAGCCTTCGGCGACCAGGATGGTGCCGGCCTTGATGGCGGCGGCGCGGGCGGTGGCGAAGTTGTAAAGCTGGCTACCTTTGGAAAACAGCGATGTTTCGCCGGTATTGATATATTTGGGCTTGGCGTCGGCCTCCAGCGCGCGGGCACCAAACGCGATCATGCGGCCGCGGCCGTCGGAGATGGGAAACATCACCCGGTTGAAAAAGAAATCGCGCATCGGCCGGCCGTTGCCTACGCTGTCGCTAGGCAACTCAGCCGGGCGCGCCAGCCCTGCAGCAATGATGTCGTCCTGGGTGACGTTGTGGCTTGTCAGATGCGCGATCAGGGCGCCATTGCCACCTGGCGCATAACCCAGGCGGAACTGCTTGGCGGCAGCGCCATCCAGACCGCGGCCCTTGAGATAGTCGCGCGCCTCACGCCCCGCAGGTTCGAAGAGCTGGCTTTCGTAAAACTTCGCTGCCAGCTCCACGATGTCGTAGAGCGATTTTTTCTTCTGTTCCCGCTCTTCGTCTTCCGGCGACCATTTGGGCAGTTCCACCCCAGCCTCGCCCGCCAGTTTTTCCACGGCCTCGGGAAAGCTCAGGCCTTCGGTCTCGATCAGCCAGCCGAACGCGTCCCCGCCCTTGCCGCAGCCGAAACATTTGTACAGCCGCCGCTCATTGGAAACCTTGAAGCTGGCCGACTTTTCCTGATGGAACGGGCAGCAGCCCCACATTTCCCGGCCTTTGCGGGTCAGCTTGACGCGCCGGCCCACCAGCTGGACCAGATCGGTCCGCCGCCGGATTTCCTCCAGAAGCCCTTCGCCATAGCGCATGGGGCCATTCTAGGCGGAATCACTGGCTCTTTGGGGAGGGCTTTGACCGGCACCGGCCACCGAGCCTGTGCATGGTTTCTCTGATCCCGGTTCCGAAGCTGGCTCCGGCGGCCGGGTTGACACCGGGCACCCGACCTAGGATGAGCTAGCGCAGACAGGACAGGATTTTCCATGTCGCTCTATGAACAGCCAGATTCCGTGCGGGGCATGCTTTTGCAGGACGCCCGCCAGAAGTTCCGGGCGGCCGACACCCGCCAGACGGTGATCGAGACGGTGCGCGAAACCGCCCGCAGCATCTGCAAGGCCGACGGCATCACCTTTGTCCTGCGCGAGGGTGAGCTCTGCCATTATGTCGAGGAAGACGCCATCGGCCCCTTATGGAAGGGCCAGAAGTTTCCCTTGAGCGCCTGCATTTCCGGCTGGGCGATGCTGAACGCCCAGACCGCGGTGATCGAGGATGTCTTCGCCGACCCGCGCATTCCCTATGACGCCTATCTGCCGACCTTCGTCAAAAGCCTGATCATGACGCCGGTGGGCGAAAAGCATGTCGCCGCCATTGGCGCCTATTGGAAGGAAACCCGCCACTTCAGCAAGGAAGAAATCGCCACGGTGCAGGAGTTCGCGGGCGTGGTGGGCGAGACGCTGTCGCGGCTTCTGGGCCGGTAGAGACCGATTCAATAATCAAATTCCATACATGTCATGGCCCGCAAATGCGGGCCATCCAGATGACGTCTGAGCTTTGCCTGCAGATTAATCGCGAACCCACCTGGATGGCCCACACTCCGGTGGGCCATGACAATCTAGTTTGAGTCCTGAGAGTAATTACTTTCCAGACAAAGCGTCCTTGGTGGCCGCACTCGCCTTCGAGAAATCCATCTGCCCGGCATAGCGCTCTTTCAAAGCCGCCATCACCTTGCCCATATCCTTGATCGAGGCGGCGCCGACATCGGCAATGGTCTTCTGCACCGCCGCCTTCAGTTCGGCGTCATCCATCTGGGCCGGCATGAAGCTGCGGATGATGGCGATCTCTTCCCGCTCGCCCGCCGCCAGTTCCGGGCGGTTGCCTGTGTCAAAGGCAGCGGCGGATTCCTCGCGCTGCTTGATCATCTTGGCCAGCAGCGAAAGGATTTCGTCATCGCCCAGCAGATCGCGGCTGGTTTCGCTGCGCGCGGCGATGTCGCGGTCCTTGAGCGCGGCCAGAACCATACGCACGGTGGCCAGGCGCTTGGCGTCCTTGGCCTTCATCGCCTCTTTCATGGCGTCGTTCAGTTGTGCGCGCAGGGACATGGGTTTTTTCCGTCAAAAGGAGGTGCGGAACCTATCCGGAATCGGTGGATAATTCCAACCCATTGAAATCGAACAATAAGTTCTGGTTGACGTGCGCAAGGCGCATACCTATTTTCGCGCAAATTCGAGGCCTCCCATGACTGACGCATCCAAAGCCCACGCCGCCACCGCGGCGGATACGTTTTCGCGCGCCCCATTTCGCAAAGGCGGATTGATGCTGGCGGACGGCACCTTCTTCGAAGGGGTCGGCTTCGGTGCCGAGGGCGCCGCAGTGGGCGAGGTCTGCTTCAACACCGCCATGACCGGCTATCAGGAGATCCTGTCCGATCCGTCCTATGCCGGACAGATCGTGGCTTTCACCTTCCCGCATATCGGCATCGTCGGCACCAATGCGGAAGATATCGAGACCCTGACACCGGCAGTGCGCGGACTGGTCGTGCGCGCCGATGCCGAGCATCCCTCCAACTACCGCAACCTGCTGGCGCTGGATGGCTGGCTGAAGAAGCACAACATCCCGGCGGTGGCCGGCATCGACACCCGCGCCCTCACCTCCCTGATCCGCGAAAAGGGCATGCCGCATGGCGTGGTGGTCAATCTGGGCGACGGTGAACTGGATCGCGACGCGCTGATCAGCCGCGCCAAGTCTTTCCCCGGCCTGGAAGGGTTGGACCTGGCCAAGGAGGTCAGCTCACGCCAGACCAGCAAATGGAATGAGATGCCCTGGGTCTGGAACGAAGGCTACGGCAAGGAAGAGAAGCCAGCTTTTCGCGTCACCGTCATCGACTATGGCGTGAAGCGTAACATCCTGCGCCTATTGGCCGGGCTTGGCGCCGACATCACCGTGGTGCCGGCCAATGCCACCACCGAAGAGGTGATGCGCAACAAGCCACATGGCGTGCTGCTGTCGAACGGGCCCGGCGATCCCGCCGCCACCGGCGAATATGCCATTCCCACCATCAAGGGCGTGATCGAGACCGGGACGCCGGTGTTCGGCATCTGCCTGGGCCATCAGATGCTGGGCCTGGCGCTGGGCGCGAAAACCAAAAAGATGGCCCAGGGCCATCATGGCGCCAATCACCCGGTCAAGGACCTGACCACCGGCAAGGTGGAGATCGTCTCCATGAATCACGGCTTCACCGTGGACCGCGACACCCTTCCTGTGGGCGTGACCGAGACCCATGTCTCACTGTTCGACGACACCAATTGCGGCATCGCGCTGGAAGGCAAGGATGTGTTCAGCGTGCAGTATCATCCTGAAGCCTCGCCGGGCCCGATGGACTCGCACTACCTGTTTGAGCGTTTTGCCGAGGCCGCGAAAGCTCGCGTATAGCGCCTTAGCGACAGCGTAAGGCGCACGCGAGCGGGCCTAGAGCCGCCAGGGCGGGAAACGGCGGTTCGTTCCTGCGAAGTAAAGGCAAAGCTTGTTGCCTGCCGGATCGCGCAGCCAGGCTTCGCGCCACAACCAGCTCTTGTCTTCGGGATCGGACTCAAAAACGATCCCCTTGACTTTAAGCGCCGCGACTCTCGCATCCAGGTCGTCGCATTCGAAATAGACGTGAGCACCGTCGCCACGGTCCGCCCGCAGTTCCAGCGACAGGGTGGATAGGTCTTCGGGATTTTCAAACCGCGCATAGTGATCGTTCTGCACGATCAAAACAAAACCCAGCGCGATATAGAAATCGATTGAAGCCTGAAGATCCGTGGCGGGAAGCGTGACCTGATTGAGCTTCATGCGCGCAGTCTAGGCGTCGCCATTCCCGTCTGACGGCGTCCAACCCTTCAAATCCGCTGTCGGCGGCATGCCGATGACGTTGAAACCCGCATCGACGAAATGGACTTCGCCGGTGACGCCGCCCGCCAGATCGCTGAGCAGATACAGCGCCGCCCCGCCAACATGGTCGAGATCCACCGTCCTTTTGAGCGGGGAATGGCTCTTGTTCCACTTGAAAACCATGCGTGCGTCGCCCACCGCCGCGCCCGCCAAGGTCCGCATCGGTCCCGCGGAAATGGCATTGACCCTTATGCCATCCTTGCCCAGGTCGGCGGCCAGATAGCGCACACTTGCTTCCAGCGCCGCCTTGGCCACACCCATCACATTGTAGTTGGGCATGACCCTTTGGGCGCCCAGATAGGTGAGTGTCACCAGGCTGCCGCCATGCGGCATCAGCCGCGCCGCACGCTGCGCCACCGCCGTGAAGGAATAGCAGGAGATATCCAGGCTGCGCGCGAAATTGGCGCGCGAGGTGTCGACATAGCGGCCCTTCAATTCGTCGCGATCGGAAAAGGCCAGGGAGTGGACCAGAAAATCCAGCGTCCCCCATTGTTCCTTGAGGGTCGCGAAGACCGCATCAAGCTGCTCGTCGCTTTCCACATCGGCAGGCATCACCAGTTGTGACCCGATGGAGGCGGCCAGCGGCCCCAGCCGCTTTTTCTGCGCGTCACCCTGATAGGTGAAGGCGATTTGCGCGCCTTGACCGGCCAGCATCTGGGCAATGCCCCAGGCGATGGAATGGTCGTTGGCCACCCCCATCACCAATCCGCGCTTGCCTGTCATCAAACCTGTTTTCGCATCGGCCAGGTCGCGCGGCGTGTCTTGTTTCATCAGGAGATCACTTTTCGTAGCGCTGGAATACCAGCACGGCATTGGTGCCGCCAAATCCGAAACTGTTGGAAAGCGCGACATTGATATCGGCATTGTCGATGCGCCGGCGCACGATATTGGCGCCTTCCACGGCCGGGTCCAGGTCGACGATATTGGCGCTTTCGCAGATGAAATTATTCTGCATCATCAACAGCGAATAGATCGCCTCGTGCACGCCGGCGGCGCCCTGGCTGTGGCCGGTCAGTGACTTGGTGGCGCTGATCGCCGGCGTCTTGTCGCCGAACACCCGCTTGATGGCATTGATCTCGGGGATATCGCCCACCGGCGTGGAGGTGGCGTGCGGGTTGATGTAATCCACCGGCGCCTTCACCGTCTCCAGCGCCAGGCGCATGCAGCGTTCCGCGCCTTCGCCGGACGGCGCGACCATGTCGGCGCCATCGGCGGTGGCGCCATAGCCCACGAGTTCGGCATAGATCTTGGCGCCGCGCGCCTTGGCATGCTCAAGCTCTTCCAGCACCAGGATGCCGCCGCCGCCCGAGATCACAAAGCCGTCGCGGTTGACGTCATAGGCGCGCGAGGCGTTTTCCGGCGAGGCATTGTACTTGGACGACATGGCGCCCATGGCGTCGAACAATTCGCTGAGCGTCCAGTCCAGCTCTTCGCCGCCGCCGGCGAACATCATGTCCTGCTTGCCCCATTGGATCATCTCATAGGCATTGCCGATGCAATTGGCCGAAGTCGCGCAAGCCGAAGAGATGGAATAGTTGGGTCCCTTGGTCTTGAACCAGGTGGAAAGATTGGCGCTGACGGTGGAGCACATCGCCTTGGGCACCGCGAACGGGCCTATCCGCTTGGGGGAATTGTTCTGCCGCGTGGTGTCGGCGGCCTGGACAATGGCCTTGGTCGAGGGGCCGCCGGAGCCCACGATCAGTCCGGTGCGGGGATTGGAAACGTCCTTTTCTTCCATTCCGGCATCGGCGATGGCCTGGTTCATTGCCACCCAGCAATAGCCCGCGCCATCGCCCTGGAAGCGGCGGGCGCGCCGGTCCACCACTTCATCCAGATTCATCTTCAGCGAGCCATGCACCTGGGAGCGGAAACCCAGGCGGATATAGTCCTCCGCCGCGACGATGCCGGAACGGGCATGGCGCAGCGAGTCGGTCACTTCTTCGGCATTGTTGCCGATCGAGGACACAACGCCGAGGCCGGTAACGACCACTCTTCTCATAAGCACCTCAGACTATCAGGCGGAGGCGGGCGCCGCGCTGCTTTGAGCCAAGGCCATGGCAGCATCGGTATACAGGCCTACCTTCAGACCCTTGGCTTCATAGACCACTTTGCCGTCCACTTTCATGATGCCATCGGCAATGCCCAGCACCAGCTTGCGCATGATCACGCGCTTGAAGTTGACGATGTAAGTGATCTTTTTGGCGGTAGGCAGCACCATGCCGGTGAATTTCACTTCATCGACGCCCAGCGCGCGTCCCCGGCCCAGACCGCCCATCCAGCCCAGGAAGAAGCCCACCATCTGCCACAGCGCATCCAGGCCCAGACATCCCGGCATCACCGGATCGCCCTGGAAATGACATTTGAAGAACCAGAGATCGGGGTGGATGTCGAACTCCGCCACCACCTCGCCCTTGCCGGCATCGCCGCCATCTTCGGTGATGGAGGTGATGCGGTCGAACATCAGCATTGGCGGCAAAGGCAGCTGGGGATTGCCGGGTCCGAACAACTCTCCCCGGGCGCAGGCCAGAAGGCCCTGAAGGTCGAAAGAGGATTTCCGCAACGGCTTGTCCACGACTTGTTTCTTCCTTGAAAACTCTGGCGTTTCCTTGAAGGTTCCCTACCCCAAAAGCCAGGGTAGGGCTACCGCGAAACACCGCTTCTTGCTTAGAAGCGTTCTAACATATATCTTTCATATTCTAACAGGGTTGGCCCGCCCTCAACAGCGGATCGCCACCCGGACGAGTTTGTGCAAGGATTTTGGCCCATGGGCAAAGCCGCACGCGAGAACAAGACGTTGGCCGCCCTGACCGTAGGGCGGTTGCGTCAGGCCGGCTTGCGTCCTACCCGGCAGAGGGTGGAACTGGCGAGCCTGTTGTTCGAAGACCATGACCGGCACGTCACCGCCGAAAGCCTGCATGACGAGATCACCAAGGCGGGCGTGAAAGTTTCGCTGGCCACCGTCTACAACACCCTGCACCAGTTCACCCAGGCAGGCCTGCTGCGCCAGGTCATCGTGGACGCGGCACGCAGCTATTTCGATACCAATACCGGCGACCATCAGCATTTTTTCCTCGAAAAAGAGGGGTTGCTGATCGACATTCCGGGCGAAACCATCGCCGTGGCGGGGGTTCCGACTCCGCCGCCGGGATTGACGGTGGACCGGGTCGATGTGGTGGTCCGGGTGAAGCGCGCCTGACAGGCCGCCCGCCCTTTTCCTTGACCTCTTGCGAGTGATTCTCATAGTTTAGAATTATTCTAAACTAGTTGACGAAGCGTGCTGTTAGGGACAGTGTTGCGCCCGAAAATTGCATCCGCGCGGATGCATCCTCAAGTTCGCAAACCTAGGAGGCCCCAATGCCCGCACTGAAAAACACAAAGACCTGGGAAAATCTCAAGGAGGCGTTTGCCGGCGAAAGCCAGGCCAACCGCCGCTACCTCTACTTCGCACAGAAGGCCGATGTGGAAGGCTATAACGACGTCGCCGCCGTGTTCCGCTCGACCGCGGAAGGCGAAACCGGCCACGCCCATGGCCATCTGGAATATCTGGAGGAAGTGGGCGATCCGGCGACCGGCGAGCCCATCGGCCCCACCGGCGCCAATCTCAAGGCGTCGATCGCGGGCGAGACCCACGAATATACCGACATGTATCCGGGCATGGCCAAGACGGCTCGCTCGGAAGGCTTTGACGAAATCGCCGACTGGTTCGAGACCCTCGCCAAGGCCGAGAAGTCTCATGCCGGCCGCTTCCAAAAAGCGCTCGACACTCTCGGTTAAATAACCCCCTCCGCCTTTCGCACGCGACGGCCGCAAGCGGCCTGCGTGCTACAGGCACCTCCCCCTCCTTGGCGCTTCGCGCCGAGGGGGAGGCAGGGCCTGAGTTCTATTGGAGTCATCCATGACCGGCGAAGGCAGCCTGGGGGCTCCCACCCGCGAGATCATCAAGTGGCAGGATCCCGACTTCGCCGATGAAGCCAAGCTCGACGCCGAGATGCGGCGGGTGTTCGACATCTGCCATGGCTGCCGCCGCTGCTTCAATCTCTGCGATTCCTTTCCCCGTCTGTTCGATTTGATCGACAACAGCCCCAAGGAAGATGTCGAACATCTCGACAGCAAGGATTTCAAGCCCATCGTCGAAGCCTGCACGCTTTGCGACATGTGCTTCATGACCAAATGCCCCTATGTGCCGCCGCATCCCTTCATGCTGGATTTCCCGCACCTGATGCTGCGCCACCGTTTTGTCGAGGCCAATAAAGGCCAGACGGAATTCGTGCAGCAGCAGCTTGCGGAAATGGACCGCAACGGCACGCTCGCCCGCTTTGTCTCGCCGATCGTCAATTGGGCGTCCGACAAAGACAACAAGCCGATGCGGGCCGTGATGGAAAAATCCACCGGCATCGATGCCAAGGCGACCTTGCCGAAATTTCATGCCCGCACCTTTGTCAGCGCGGCCAAGCAGGAAGAGAACCACGTCAACACCGCGGCGCCGGCTTTCGGCAAGCGCAAGGCCGCGCTCTACGCCACATGTTTCGTGAATTACAACAAGCCCGATACCGGCATGGACGCCCGCGCCGTGCTCAATCACATTGGGGTGGAAACCAAAGTCGCCTATCCGGGTTGCTGTGGCATGCCCTTCCTGGAGCAGGCCGAACTGGATCGCGTTGCCGCCAATGCCGCCAAGGTTTCCAGGGAACTGGTGAAGCTGATCGATGAGGGTTACGACATCGTGGCGCTGACCGCGTCCTGCGGATTGATGCTGAAATTCGAATGGGCGCTGATCTGCCCCGACAATCCCGATGTGAAGCGGGTGGCCGATCACGTCTTCGATATCGACGAATATGTTGTGGATGTCGCCAAGAATGAGGGCCTGCCGCAGGGCCTGACGCCGTTACCGGAAGGTGTGACGGTGCACCTGGCTTGCCATGCCCGGGCCCAGAATATGGGTCCCAAGGCGGCGGAGATGCTGAAGATGATCCCCGGCACGCCGGTGGATGTGATCGAACGCTGCTCCGGCCATGGCGGCACTTTCGGCGTGGTCAAGCCGACCCATGATGTGGCCGTGAAAGTGGGCCGCCCGGTGTTTCGCGCGGCCAATACGCAAAAGCGCGGCCATATCGTGTCGGACTGTCCGCTGGCGGCGCAGCACATCGTGGCGCATCTTGAATCGAAGGGGGCGGAAACAGAGGCGCGCACGCCGGAGCATCCCATCCAGATCATGGCGCGCGCATTTGGGTTGCGGCGCGATTAGCCGGAGGCTAACGAAACGGTCTCGCTACGCTGCCGCTAGCGAGGGACCGTTTCGAGCGCCGCAACGCCGCGAGCTTGAGCGAGCGGCCGGAAGAGCAGGAAACAAAAATGTCTGAGTCCCAACGCAAGATCACGCCAGCCGACCTGCTGCCGATTGCGGAATATGACCAGCTGCGCAAATCGCTGAAGGCCAACCTGATCCCGGTCAAGAAGCAGCGCCGGGTCGAGGTCGGACCTTTTGCCACTTTCTATTTCGAAAATTACGCCACCATGTGGCTGCAGGTGCAGGAAATGCTGCGCATCGAACGCGGCGGTGAGGAACAAATCGCCGGCGAGCTGGATGCCTACAATCCCCTGATCCCGCAGGGCGACGAACTGATCGCCACCCTGATGCTGGAGATCGAGGATGCCCGGCGCCGCAATTCCGTGCTACTTACCCTGGGCGGCGTCGAAGAGACGGTGTTCATGGAAATCGGCACGGATGTGATCCGCGCCACGCCCACCGAATATGACGAGCGTACCACGCCGGACGGCAAGACCTCATCGGTGCACTGGGTGCGTTTCAAGCTGACACCGGAACAGATCGAACGCTTCCGGGACGGCAGCGAGCGCGTGGTGCTGGGCGTGTCGCATCCCAGCTATGGCCATATGGCGGTGTTGAGCGCTGAGACGCGGGCAGCACTGGCGAAGGATTTCGCCTGAGGCAAATTACTTCGGTCTCAAAAACATTCCTCAGTGTCATGGCCCGCAAATGCGGGCCATCCAGATGACGCCAGAGATTCACCTTCAGGACAAGCATTGATCCAACTGGATGGCCCACACTCCGGTGGGCCATGACATTTTTGGTTGGGACAGAGTGCTACAACTTCACCCGCCCCTCGATGACGTCGGCAAAGCGCTCCGGCGTCAGCCGCTCGTATTTTTCGCTGTCGGGGTCCAGGAAATAGAGCGGGTCGGCGATCGCCGAAGGGTCGATGCCTTCGCGCACCAGATCCACCTTGCGCTGCTTGAAGGTGCCGGTGACTTCGATGCGCGGCGACAGGCGCAGGAAAATGGGCCGGGCATAGGAAGGCAGCGCCTTCAATCGCGACGGCAAACCTTCCAGATTGAAATCGCCGTCCACCACCAGGGCCGCCATGCCGGCGCGGCCATCCAGGCCGGGCACCGTCACGCCATAGACATTGGCCTCGCGGATGCCCGGCACGGCCTGAAGAGCGGCGCCCACCTCGCCGGTGGAGACGTTTTCTCCCTTCCAACGGAAGGTGTCGCCGATGCGGTCGACAAAATAGAAATAACCGTGCTCATCGCGCCGCATCAAATCGCCGGTGCGGAACCAGACATCGCCCTTTTTGAAAACGTCGCGCAGCATCTTCTTGTCGCTGTCGGATTTGACGGTATAGCCCTCGAATTCACGCCCTGCCCGCCTGGACATGCCGCCCAGCGCCTCGCCCACTTCATCGGGCCCGCATTCTATGCAAAGCCCGTCGGGACCGCGCACCGGCATTTCCTTTTCCACGTCAAAGCGCACCACGCGTGAGGGCAGCAGCGATTCCAGATAATCGGGCACCCGGCCCACCGCGCCGACCGTGCCGTCATAATTCAGCATGGAAACATTGCCTTCGGTGGCGCCATAGAATTCCACGATGCGGGGAATGGCGAAGCGTTCCTGGAAGGCACGCCAGATTTCGGGGCGCAGGCCGTTGCCGGTGATGGCGCGAATCCTGTGGCTTTTTTCCAGCGGCGAGGGCGGCGCGTTCAGCAGATAACGGCAAAGCTCGCCGATATATTCGAATATGGTGGCGTCGTATTTGTGGATGTCACTCCAAAAGTCATGCACCGAGAATTTGCGCTTGAGGATCAGCGCACCGCCGGTGAAGAAGGCCATGCCCACGGCACAGACCCCGCCGGTAGAATGATAGAGCGGCAAGGGATCATAGATGCGGTCGGTTTCGCGGGGCTGCAGCGCCCCCACAAAGCCGCTCATCATGAACAGCATCCGCATATGGCTGAAATTGGCCGCCTTGGGCAGGCCGGTGGTACCGGAGGTATAGATAAAGAAAGCGCGTTCTTTCAGGGTAACGCCGCCCCGCGCCCCTTTGCCGGGTGACGTCATGGGTACGTCCGCCAAGGCTTTTGTGAGGTTTCCGTTCTCGCCTTCGATCCACAGCGCAGGCGTATTTTCGAACGGCGCGGCGCGGAAATTGTCCGCCAGCTCCGCGCCCACAATGGCATGGCGGGCGCCGGAAATGGCCATGGAATGCGCCAGCGCCAAGCCCGTGAGATTGGTGTTGATCAGCGCGACTTGCGCGCCGACCTTGAACAGGCCCAGCCAGGCGCAGATGAAATCGGGGCGGTTTTCCATCAAAAGCGCCACAACGCTGCCGCGCCCAATTCCCTGGCCAAGCGCCCAATGGGCGTAGCGGTTGGCGCGCGCATCCATCTGCGCATAAGTCAGGCGCTGGTCCTGGTAGAGGATGGCGATGTTGCCGGGGCGTCTGCGCGCCTGGCCTTCCACAATATCCACGATGCTTCGGGTGGCGTGGGGCTTGACCAGCCGCAGCAGCCACAGGGTGCGCGCAATGCTGGTAAGATAGATATATTCCCGCCGTATCGCGCCGACCAGGCTCAACCGAAACGCCTCCCGATTCGCGAGAAGCTTGAGCCGCACATGTGTTCTAATCAAGATGAGGCGATGCCAAGAAGCCCAACCGAAGAGACACTGGACCTGCGCGGCCTCAAATGCCCGATGCCCGCCTTGCTGGCGAAGAAAGCGCTGGCGCGGCTTTCATCGGGCACGGTGTTGACGGTGCTGGCCGACGATCCGATGGCGGTGGTGGATATTCCGCACATGTGCCATGGCGAAGGCCATGCTGTGGACAGCATGGCCTCTCGCGACGGTTATCAGGAGTTTGTCCTGCGGGCCTAAGTGTTCTTCGGTTTTGGCGCGGCTTCTGGCCCAAGACGTGTGATTACGTCGGCGGCACTTATCGCACGCGGCTCTCTGGCCGCCTGGTCCGGCGACAGCATCACGATCTCGGCATAGGCGTCGTAATTGGTGTGCACCACCACATCGTAATTCGGCTCATAGGGGAAACCCCAGCCACCCCAATAGCCCCAATAACCGCGCCGGCCCCAGCCATAGCCAGGCCCCCAAAATGGATCGGGACCGTATGGAATGGTCTGGTAGCTGTGGTTGGCCTTGGTATTGCGGGTGTCGAACATGAAGCTGGTAAAACCGGCCGCCCGGGTCACTTCCGCCGCCCGCAACAAAAGATAACTTTCGACCGTCTCGCGGGGGGTGGCGCTATTGCCGGTGAAGGTCACGCGATATCGGTTCTGGGTGAGGGCCCTGTCGGTATAGCCGGTGCTTTGGCCTTCCAGGCGCGGCTGGTAGGGGGTGGGGCTCATGCAGGCCGTCAAAAGACCTGCCGCCAAGATCAGAGGGAGGCCCCGGGCAAGCCCCAAGGCAAGTCCAGGGGAAACAGGGTTAATTCGAATCATCACAAGCTCCTGTCCGTGCCCCTCACGGATCACCGATCATAATATGGGAACGGCGCTGTCCAAATCCCAGTTCCCGGCGCGGCTTTTTGGCCATTTTTTGTCCGGGGCCCGTCCCGCAGCGCCTTGATATCATAGAGCTTCCCGGATAAGGGGGCGGTTCATTTTGCACTGCACCCTCTTGCTAAAGGCTTCCGGGCAGGAGAAGTTCGCCAAGCCTGCGGCACCCGACAGCCGGCCCG
>Ga0310811_10003294_pt1 | contig 20300 bp, 18 predicted proteins | sample YCmetagenome_FD_207642 | JGI IMG/M metagenome (GOLD analysis project Ga0310811, IMG submission 207642) | Soil microbial communities from experimental microcosm in Duke University, North Carolina, United States - YC | ecosystem: Engineered > Artificial ecosystem > Soil microcosm > Unclassified ...
AGCGCCAGGTCGGCCGGTTGGGCGAAGGCCGAGAACGACGAGATGTAGCTACCCGGAGTGCCGCCCTGGGCCAGCAGGTTGAACAGGAAGCCGGTGAGCACACCCGCGAACGCCACGATGCCGCAGAGCAGCATCCCGACCAGCGTGGTGGCCACGATCCGGGGCACCACCAGCCGCTGGATCGGAGAGATCCCGAGCACCTCGAGCGCGTCGATCTCCTCACGGATGGTGCGTGCCCCGAGGTCGCTGCAGATGGCGGAGCCGACCGCCCCGGCCAGCAGCAACGCCACCACCAGTGGGGCACCCTGCCGGATCACGCCGAGGCCGTTCGCCGCGCCGATGAACGAGGTCGCACCGACCTGCTGGGCCAGGCTGCCGATCTGGATCGAGATGATCACACCGAACGGGATGGCGACGAGCAGAGTGGGCACCACGGAGACCCCGACCACGAACCAGGCCTGGGTGACGAACTCCTTGTACTGGAACCGTCCCTTGGCGATGTCCACCGCGAGGTAGCGCAGAGCGGAGACCGCCATGACCACGATCCGCCCAGCCGTCACGAAGGACTGGTGCATGCGCTCGGCCTGGATCCGTACCGGGCGGGGCAGACGCTCGAGCACCTCGGGCGGGGGCGCCGCCTGTGACCGCATGCCGACCGCCTCCCGAGCGAACTCGAGCGGAAACCGGAGGTGCCCCGGTTCGTCCGGGCGCAACTGTGCCGCTCCTCAAGAGCAACGATCAACAAGCCGCCGGGTGACGACGACGCAACAGTTCCGACCTATTGTCTCGATCGGGGTACGGGCAGCACATATGGTGACTGATCGTGATCGCTTGGGCGGCCGCGCTCAGGCTTCATGGCCGACCGACTCCCGTGCTGCTCGCGTCAGTCGTCCTCGGGGAGGGCGTGGTCCGGCTTGCCCGGCGTGGGGTCGCGGGACAGGTCGATCAGCGGGTGCAGTGGGGCCCCGTCGGGAGCCGCGTGCTCCCCCGCTCCGGGCTCGGTGTTCGCTGCCTTCTCAGCCTGGTCACCCACCTCGGGCTCGGCTCCGTTGTTCTCGTCGGGCATTCTGCCTCCCTGCCGGCATCGGGGATCTGGCGAAGGGGCGAGTGTAGTGGCGCCTTGCGTAATGGGCCGGACGAGAGCCACAGTTGGTCCATGGAACGGCGCGAGTTCACCGCCGGCGAGCTGGACGAGCTCGACCGGGACGTAGCCGAGCTGGCCTGGCGGTGGGCGCGCCGCCTGACCGGCCTGCCCGCCGAGCAGGCGCCGTTCGGTCCGGTCGATCCGCGTATCGAGGAGCGTGACCGGGCTACGGCCCATCTGGCGCGGCTCTACGTGCTCACCCGCGTTCGACGCAGTGCGGACGCGCGCTGCGACGCCGACGTCTTCTACGCCGGCCAGGCCGGAGCGGGCTACCCCGAGATCGCGGCCGTGCTCGACCTCGGGTGAGGGTGTGCGCCCATCCGAGCCCCGACGACGACGAAGGCCCGGCCCACGCGGGCCGGGCCTGTCGTCGTCGAGGTTCGGGTAGGAGCCGAGGTGATCAGCCCTCGGCCTTGAGCAGCTCCAGGATTCCGCCGATCTCGTCGGGTACCGAGCCGGGGGTCGAGTAGCCCTCCTGCTCGCGGATCTGGCCGATGTTGGAGGCGATGTCCTCCGCCGAGACCTGCACACCCTTGCCGGCGAACCAGCCCGGCGCGAGGCCGATGAAGACCCGGGCGTAGCGGTTGGCACCGGCGGAGAAGATCTCGTGGGTGTACTCGCACGCCTCGCTGGCCAGGTACACGACCAGGGGGGTGACGCACTCCGGGGCGAGGTTGTCGGCCAGCGGGCCGAGCAGGTCCTCGGTCATGCGGGTGGCCGCCAGCGGGCAGATCACGTTGCTCTTGATGTTGGCCTTGGCGCCCTCGAGGGCGAGCACGTTCGACAACCCGACCAGGCCCATCTTGGCGGCGCCGTAGTTGGTCTGGCCGAAGTTGCCGAACACACCAGCGTTCGACGAGGTGAAGATGAACCGGCCGTAGCCGTTCTCCTTCATCACCCGGAACGCGGGCCGGCTGACGTTGAAGGCACCCTTGAGGTGCACGTCCAGAACCGCGTTGAGGTTGTCGTCGGTCAGCTTGGCGAACGTCTGGTCACGCAGGATGCCGGCGTTGTTGATGACGATGTCGACCTTGCCGAAGGCGTTGACCGCCGCGTCGACGATCGCCTGGCCGCCCTCGGTGGTGGCGACGGAATCGTGGTTGGCGACGGCGCGCCCGCCCTTGGCCTCGATCTCGTCGACGACCTTCTGCGCGGCCGAGGCGTCACCGCCGGTGCCGTCCTTCGCGCCGCCCAGGTCGTTGACCACAACGGCGGCGCCGCGAGAGGCGAGATCAAGTGCGTAGGTGCGTCCGAGGCCGCCACCCGCGCCCGTAACGATGGCCACCCGGTCGATGAAGGAAATGTCAGTCACCCGATCACCATATAGCTCATGCTGCACCGGCCCTGCGGATGGCCCGGTGCAGCAGCCGCTGGTCACCGAGCCTGCGACGCAGCTCACGCTCGAGGCCGGCGATCGGATAGAGGTTCTGTGGCGCCCGGGCGTCCTTGTACTCGCACGAGGCGTAGCGGCCCAGGCTGGCCTGGCTGCCCGCGGCCAGCTCGATGGCGTCGTCGATCGGGGAGCCCCCCGGGAGGTCGGCCCAGCACTCGACCCGCACGACCCCGGCCCACGGCGCCCCCGCTCCCCCGGGAAGCTTCAGATACCAGGAGAAACGGTCACCGATGCCGAACACCGGGGTGCGCTGGCCGGGGGCGAGCTCACCCACCATGCGGTTCAGCTCCACGGGCAGGTAGTAGGTGCCGTGCGTCTTCGCGTACCCGAGCGTGCGCGGCAACCGCACGCTGCTGTTCAACGGGCCGTCGACCACGAGGATGTCGGTAGCGGGCAGCCCGGCCCGGACCTGCTGGGACAGCTCCCGCTCCGTGCCCCGCATCTCGTCCTGGACGGCCTGGCTCAGCTGCTGCGCGGGCGGCGGGTCGACCTTCATCCGCACGCTCACGCCGGTGTAGGTCCCGGCCCCGGTGACCAGGTCGGACGTGCGGGGATCGCCGCTGAACAGGCCCCGGCGGACCTCGAAGTCCATGAGCTCCGCGATGCCCGGCCGGCAGCACACGGCTCCCGCGGCGTAGGAGGCGAACAACCCCATCGCCGGAGTCCCGTCCGGACCCGACCCCTCGCCGGCCCAGCCGATGGCGTCGATCCGGCGGACCCCGTCGACGAACAGCACCGTGTCCCAGACCGGCGTTCCGGCCACCGGGTCGAGCGGGCGCCAGGCGGCCGGGCCCATCTCCACGTCCAGCACCGGTTCGATCTTGGATCGGAGCGGGTCCTCCTCGGTGCTGGCCCCGTACCCCGGGTCCCAGCTCTCCACCCTCCACCGCACGGCCGTGTCGGTCACGCCGGTGCCGGTCGCACCCGTCACGCCATTCCCTCCCGGACGACGGAGGAGGTGCGCTGGTCGCGACTGACCACGTACCGGACCGGCACCCTCTCGGCCAGCGCCGGAACGTGGGTGACCACCCCGACCATCCGGTCACCCAGCGACGCCAGGTTCTCCAGGGTGCCGGCCACGAGCTCCAGGTTCGCCTCATCGAGGGTGCCGAACCCCTCGTCCAGGAAGATCGAGTCGAGCCGGGCCGCACCCGCCGCGGCGAGACCGGAGAGCTGCTCGGACAGCGCCAGCGCCAACGACAGGCTGGCCTGGAAGGTCTCCCCTCCGGAGAGCGTCTTCACCGGCCGCCGGGTGTCGGCGTCGGCATGGTCGACCACCAGGAACTCCCCATCGGCGTGGGTCAGCTCGAACTGGCCACCGGAGAGCTCCGAGAGCCGCCGCGAGGCGTCCACCACCAGGGTGTCCAGCGCGGAGGCCACCAGCCAGCGCGGGAACCTCTCCGACCGCAGCAGCCGGGCCAGCATGTTCGCCACCTGGTGCGCGGACTGCGCCTCGTCGCGCTCGGCCGCGATCCGCGCGGCGTCGGCCCGGCGCTCGTCGAGCCGCGCGGCCTGGCCCCGGGCCCGTTCCAGCGCGGCGGCCGCGGCCACCGGTGCCTCCGAAGCCAGTGCTCGCCCCGCAGCGGGCACCACATCGGCCGCCTGCAGCTCCTCGACCAGGCTCCGTTCCAGCCGGCCGAGAGCGTCGCGGGCGTCGGCGACACCCTGCTCGGCCTCGGAGAGCACCTGCCGGCGCTTGGCGGCCGCATCCGCCGCCCATCCGGTCAGATCACGCCACGCCTCGACCAGCTCGTCGGCGTCGTCGCGCTCACGGCGCAACGCCGGCACCCCGTATGCGACCAGCGGGTCGCGGGTTGCGGCCAGTTCGCGCCACCCGTCGCGGAGCTCCTCGGACACCCGCTGCGCGGACGAGGTGGCCCCGGTCAGCCGGGTGCGGGCGGCGCGCAGCCCGGTGTCGGCCGCCCGGGCCCGTTCGACGAGAGCCTCCCGCTCGGCCAGCGCCGCGGCCGCGTCCGAGTCGGCCGGGGCGTCCACCAGCGCCGCGGCCAGCTCGGCGTGACGCGTCCGCGCCCGCTCCGAGGCACTTCGCACGTCGTGCTCGGCACGCTGCGCGGCCAGCTCGCCGTCCCGGCACCGCGCCACGGAGGCCGTCGCCTCGGCCACCGCGCGGGACGCCCGGGCGTGCGCCGCCTCGGCGGCGGCCGGATCGAGGTCGGCCAGCCGTGCGCTCCGCTCGGATGCCGCGGCCGCCGCCCACTCGGTGAGGGCCGCCCAGGAGCCGGACAGGTCGGCGTCCGGGGCGGGGGCACCGAGGGCCACCAGCGGATCGCGGGTGGCGCGGAGCTCGGACTCGGCCCGCTCGACGCGGCGGGCGGCCTCGGAGTCGGCCTTCTCGGCCTCGTCGCGAGCGGTCCGGGCGGACCGGACCGCCGCATGGGCGGCCTCTCCCGCCTTCCGCCGGCGCTCGAGCTCCGCCCCGGCCTCCCTGAGCGCCGTCCGCGCCGCCTGCATGCCGCCCGCCCCGGCAGCTGTCGGAGGCACCGCGTGGACCTGCTGCTCGCAGACCGGGCACGGGTCGCCGACGGCCAAGCCCGAGCGCAGCGAAGACACCTGGTCCGCGTGCACGACCCCGTCGAGGCGGCGGCGCGCGTCTACCTCCGCCGAGACCGCCGCCTCCACCGACTCGCGTGCCCGGAGCTCGGCCTGCTCGGCGTCCTCCACGGCGCGGCGGCTCCCGGCCAGGCGGGTCGCGGCGGAGCGCCGGTGCTCCACGAGCGGGGTGATCGCGGCGGGAACCCGGACGGCGGCGAGCAACCCGCGTTCGGCCTCGAGCCGCTGGGCCTCCTCGCGCACCCCGTCCAGGCCGGCGGACGCCTTCTCCAGCTCGGCCCGCGCGGACTCGAGGGCGGACTCCGCGGCCACGGTCCGGGACCGGGACTCCTCGACCGCCCGGCCGGCCCGGGCCAGCTGATCGGCCAGTCCGGGCAGCTCGGCGGCCAGGCGGGCCGACTCGGCGTGGTCACGGCGCACCTGCTGCAGTGGCCCGGGATCGGGTGCGGCGGCCAGCAGCTCGCGGGCTGCTGTGTCCTCGCGCTCCGCCCCGGCCAGCGCCTCGCGCGCGTCGGCGACCAGTGTGGCCGCCTCGCCCGCCCGGCCGGCCAGCTCGACCAGCCCCGCAGGTGCCCGGACGCCCGCGAGCACCTCGGACTCCGATCGCGCCCGCTCGGACACCTGCTCGGCCTGCGCCACCCGGGCCTGCGCGGCGGCCAGGCCGGGCAGGAGCTCGGCGACCCGCTCGACCAGGGCGGACAACTCGTCGACCCGGCGGCGGGCGTCCGCGACGGCGGCCTCGGTCGCGTCCGCATAGCCGGCCAGCTGCTCGCCCAGGGTCTCCGCGCGCAGCCGCTGGCTGGTGGCCTCGGTGCCGGCCCGTTGCGCGATCGTCTTGTAGATGCCCAGCCCGAGGATGCGGGTCAGGGTCTCCTGCCGTTCGGCCGGCTTGGCGTGCAGGAACTCGGCGAAGTCGCCCTGCGGCAGCACGACGCACACGCAGAACTGCTCGAACGGCAGGCCCAGCAGCTCCTCGACGTGCTTGCTGACGTCGGAGTCGGCGGCGAGGACCTCGGTGTCCCCGTCCGGATCGGCCGGATCGAGCAGCCGTTCCAGCCGGGCGTTCTTCACCGTGACCCGGCCCCCGGTCGACCGCCGCAGCTCGCGAGCGGCCAGGTACCGGGTACCACCGACCTCAAAGAGCAGCTGCACGGCGCCGCGGTTGGCCGTCGGCGCCAGCGCGAGCCCCACCGTGCGGCGGTCGTCCCAGCGCGGCACCGAGCCGTACAGCGCGAACGTCATCGCGTCGATCACCGTGGACTTGCCCGAACCGGTCGGCCCGACCAGCGCGAAGTACTCCACACCGGCGAAGTCGACGACCGTCGGCTCCCGGAAGGCGGCGAACCCGTGCATGTCCAGGCGGATGGGACGCATCAGGCGCCGCCCTCGGTGGTCTCGTCGAGCAACCTGGCGAACAGTGCGCCCACCCGGTCGTCGGCGACGTTCTCCCGCGCGCAGTACTCGGCGAACAGCTCGCCGGGGCCCCGGTCGACCCCGCCCCCGGAGCTGGGGCGGGACTCGGACACCGGAGCGGCGAACTCCGGGTCGATACGGATCTCCAGTGCGTTCGGCAGAAGCTCGAGGACCTCGTCGCGCAACCCGGCCCGCACGGCTTCACGGATCCACACCCGCAGGTGGTCATCCCCCAGCTCCGGGACCATGGCGGCCAGCTCGGCGACGGATCCCCGCACCGTCCGCAGCCGCCGCCCGGCGGTGATCGGGATGTCGGTGACCTTCGCCGGGATGCCCGGGGCCGCCTCCACCAGGCACACGACGCTCGTGTTGTCCTGCTCGCCGAAGTCGACGGCCAGCGGAGCACCGCAGTAGTGCACAGGGCATGGGGCGGGCAGGCTCTGGCGGCGGTGCAGGTGCCCCAGCGCCACGTAGTGCGCGTGCGCGGGGAACGCGGTCGCCGGCACGTGGTACTCGAAGATCGACTGGGCGGCCCGCTCGCCGCCGCCGAACGCTCCGCCGGTGACGGTCAGGTGCGCCATCACCAGGTTCACCGCGTCGTCGGTGAAGCCGTCGGTGAGCTCGGCCAGCACGTCACGGACCTGCTGGTCGTACTTCCCGGAGTTCTCCCCCGGCGTGCCGCTGAGCAGCTCGGCGGCCCGCACGGCGTAGCGCTGGGACAGGAAGGGCAGCACCGCCAGGTTCACCCGCTCACCGGTGGAACGGGCCTCGAAGGTGATCAGGCCACCGCCGGCGGAGGGTCGGTACGAGCCGACCAGGGTGATCCCGGCGACCTCGGCCAGTGGCCGGTAGGCGTCCAGGGTGGCCGGGTGGTCGTGGTTACCGGCGATGGCCACCACCTGGGCACCGGTCCCGGCCAGGGCCAGCAGCGTGCGCACGACCAGCCGCTGGGCGGCCGCGCCGGGTGCGGCGCTGTCGTAGAGGTCGCCGGCGATGAGTACCGCGTCGACCTTCTCGGCACGGGCGATGCCGACGATCTCGCGCAGCACCTCGGTCTGCTCGTCGAGGCGGCTCCGGCCCTTGAGCGTCTTACCGACGTGCCAGTCGGAGGTGTGTAGGAAACGCATAGGCGGCCAACCGTAGGCGGCGGCCCCGACAACCCCGCACGGAGGTTCGACAGCGGGGAACCCGCTCAGCGCATCCGGATCGGCTGGCCCTCGGTCAGCCCGGCGCGCACCTCGGTCAGAGCGTCGCCGACCGCGCCCGGGGTGAACGGCAGGCGCCTGCCGTCCACGCCGGTGACGAAGCTCTGCGATCCGTCGGTGGTCACGGCGGTGTTCGGCACGACCAGCACGTTCGGCTCGTCGAGCGTTGTGATGATCACCCGAACCGTCTGGCTGGGAGCCAGGCGCGGGTCCACCGGATCGGTAATCTCGATGTTGACGTAGTGGTAACCGCGCTGCTGGTTGATGATCGTCACGTAGGGCGAGACGTTCTGTACCTTCGCCGCGAGGTCGAGGCCCGGCACCACATCGGCCATCAGCCGAGCCCGCTGCCCCACCTGGACCTGGGTCCACACGTCATCCCCGACAGCCACCACGGCGGCGTTCCCGCCGCCCATCGAACCGATCGTGATGAGCTTCTTGGTCACCTCACCGCGGACCACGGTGCCCTCCAGAGGCGGGGGCGGCGGCGGGGGGACGTGGACGGTGTGGCCGGCCCGGATGATCAGGACGACCATCACCACGGCGAACAGCGCGGTACCCACGGCCCACCTGGCCCCGCTGGATATCCGACCCGCGCTCATGATCGCAGAGGTTAACCGACGGGTCCTCCGAACGGGCGAAACCGTTACTTCAGCCGGACCTGCTGGCCGTCGGTGAGACCGCCCCGGACCTCGGTCACCTCGTCGCCGACGGCTCCGGGCTGGAACGGCAGGCGGTCCCCGTTCGCGCCCGTCACGTAGCTGCCCGCGTCCTCGGAGTGGATCGCGGAGTTGGGCACCACCAGCACGTTCGCCACCGAGAACGTGGCGACGGAGGCGCGTACGTTCTGGCCAGGCTTCATCCTGGGATCGTTGCCGGAGATCCCGATCGTCGCCTGGTAGATCGTCTTCTGGACGATGTTGGACTGGATCGGGACGATCGCCTGCACGGTCCCGATCATTTGCAGGCCAGGCACCGCCTCGAAGGTCAGGACCGCGGGCTCCCCGACCTTGATGAGCTTTGCGTCGGGCTGGTCGAACGGGATGATGGCGGCGGGCCCGACCGAGAGCGACCCGAGCGCCACCGAGGACTTGGTGACCATGCCGCGGTGCACGGTGCCGATCGGGCCGTTGTACGGGAGCAGGCCGCAGGCGGTCGACATCCCCACGAGCAGGATGGCGAGGGCCCTCGGCACGGATCGACGGGCCCACCGGCGCGGGGAGTTCATGGCGGGAGGCTATCCGGTGACGGGTCCGGAAGGGTCACCGCCGAGCCCACCGTGCCGGTGCCGCCCGCTACCGAGGCTTGACGCTCACCGGCAGCCGCTTGATGCCGTTGATGAAGTTGCCGGCCAGGTACTCCGGCTCCCCGACCGCGAAGTCCGGGACCCGCCGCAGGATCTCGTCGAACAGCGCCCGCAACTGGGTCCGGGCGAGGTTGCTGCCCAGGCAGAAGTGCGGTCCGCCGCCGCCGAAGGCGACATGCCTGTTGGGGCTGCGCGAGATGTCGAACGTCAGCGGGTCGGTGAACACCGACTCGTCCTGGTTGCCCGAGCGATAGAACATCACCACCTTCTCGCCCTTGGCGATCGCCTGACCACCCACCTCGGTGTCGGCCAGGGCGGTCCGCCGGAAGGTGAGCACCGGGCTCGCCCAGCGCACGAACTCCTCGACCGCGCCACCGATGCGCCCGTCGAAGTCCGCGAGCAGGGCGTCACGCTGGTCGGGGTGGTCGGCCAGCGCCTTCATCGTGTGGCTGGAGGTCTGGCGGGTGGTGTCGTTGCCGGCCACGCACAGCAGCACGAAGAACGCGGCGATCTCCTCGTCGGTGAGGCTGGCCCCGTCGACCTCGGCCTGGGCCAGAGCGGTCATCAGGTCGTCGGCCGGTTCGGCGCGGCGCTGCTCGATGAGGGCGAAGGCGGCCGTGTGCAGCGTCATCAGCCCGTTCATGAGCACACCGATCGGGTCGCCGTCGCCGATGTACTCCGGGTCGTTCCAGGCCACCATGGCGTTGGCCGCCTCGGCCACCTGCCGGCGGTCCTGCTCGGCGATACCCACCATCTCCGAGATCGTCCACATCGGCAGCCGGGCCGCGACGCGCTCGACGAAGTCGAATTCGGAGACATCGACGATGTCGTCCACGATGAGCCTGGCCTGGTTGCGGATCTGCTGATCGATCAGCTTGATCCGGCGCGGGGTGAACACCGAGCTGATCACCTTGCGCAGCTTGGCGTGCCGCGGGGCGTCCATCGCCAGGATCGAGTGCGCGGCCTCGAGGATGTCCGGCGGGACGTCCTCGAGCATCACCCCGCCCACCTCCAGACCGGAGGCGAACACCTCGGCGTTGCGGCTGACCGCGGCGATGTCGGCGTTGCGGGTCACCGCCCAGAACCCGGGGTCGTCGGGGTCGGGCATCAGCTCGGTCTCGGCGGGCCGGTGCCAGGAGACGGGTGCCTCGCGGCGAAGCTCGGCGAAGACCTCGTCGCGCTCGTGCGGGTTCTTGGCCCAGAAGGCCAGCGACGAGATGTCGCGCGGGTCGTACTCGCGGGCCATGGGGCTCCTCCCGGCGGTGGGCGGGTCAGACGCTTCGAAGCATAACGTAACTTATGTTACGGTCAATGCGTGGCCAGCCGGGGCTCTCCGACGCCCATCACCCGCGAGGCGATCAGCCGCGGGACGATCGGCCGCGGGACGATCAACCGCGGGACGATCAGCCGGGAGACGTACTTCCGCGCGGCGTTCGACCTGCTGGCCGAGCAGGGTCACGGCGGGTTGAAGCTCGGCGCATTGTGCCGGCGGCTGACCGTCACCACCGGGTCCTTCTACCACCACTTCGACGGGTGGTCGGGGTTCGTCGCCGCGCTGCTGAGCCATTGGGAGGCCGAGCAGACCGAACGGATCCTGCGCTACAGCCGTGCCGCGCCCGACGCCGTCACCCGGGTCCGGACGATGAAGGAGCTCACCGCCTCCACCGTGCCGCACGCGGCCGAGGCCGCCATCCGGATGTGGGGCGGCGGTGACCCGCGGGTGCGGCAGGTCCAGGACCGTATCGACGAGCTGCGCATCGCCGCGCTGGCCGAGATCCTGGGTGGTGTGATCGACGACGTCGCCCAGACCCGCAGGCTGGCCGTGCTCGGGGTCTCCATCATGATCGGCTGGCAGCAGCTGCGGCAGCCGCGCGACCCCTCGGAGCTGGCGGAACTGTTCGACGAGTTCGAGGCCACGGTGCTGCGGCACTCCGGCCGGCCCGTGACCTGACCACCGGAGGCCGATGTGGGTTCACTCGGGTTACGCTCGCCGACATGTCGACCCGCATCGCGGTGACCGAGCAACCGCCGGCCACCACCGTGCCCGGCCCATGACCGTCCTCACCGTCGCCGCGGCCCAGCTGACCAGCGGAGCCGACCCGGCCGCCAACCTCGAGCTCGTCACCGACGCCATCGCAACCGCGGCCGCGCGGGGCGCCCGCCTGCTGGTGACCCCGGAAGCCACCATGGCCTGCTTCGGCACCGACCTGCGCGAGGTCGCCGAGCCACTCGACGGCCCGTGGGCGAACGCGGTCAGGGCGGCGGCGAGCGAGCACGGCATCACCGCCGTCGTCGGCATGTTCGAGCCGGCCGAGGACGGTCGGGTGCACAACACGCTGCTCGTCGCGCAGCCGTCCCGTCCGCTCGACGAGGAGCCGGCGCGCTACCGGAAGATGCACCTGTTCGACGCCTTCGGGTCCCGTGAGTCGGCCGTGGTGGCGCCCGGCGCCGAGCTGGTGTCGATCGAGGTCGAGGGCGTGTCCGTGGGGTTGGCCACCTGCTACGACGTCCGCTTCGCCGACCAGTTCACCGCGCTCGGCCGGGCCGGTGCCGAGCTGATCGTGTTGCCGGCCAGCTGGGGTGACGGCCCGGGCAAGGCCGAGCAGTGGGACCTGCTGACCCGGGCGCGCGCCGCCGACGCGCAGGCCTGGCTACTGGCGAGCGACCAGGCGTGGACCGCTCCGCGCGGGCGAGCACCGCTGGGCCTGGGTCGCAGTGTGCTCGCCGACCCCACGGGAGGGGTGCGGGCCCGGCTGGGCAGCGAACCCGGGCTGCTCGTCGCCGAGATCGACACCGAGCTCGTGCGGGAGGTCCGGGAGCGCGTGCCGATCCTGTAGTGGCCGGTCGATACCGGACCGTTCGCCGAGGGGCTCGCTCGGCGGGCAGGACCGTTCAGAAGGTCGCACCCCCGGGCTTGCCCGCGATACCCCAGACCATGAGCTTGGCCAGCTCGGACATCAGTGCGTCGTGGGAGGGCCGCGGCTCGCTCGGAAAGAGCCAACCCCGGTAGACGACCACCCCCAGCGCCGCACCGATCATGACCCGGGGGGCAAGCCGGGGGTCGACGTCCAGGCCGAGCTCCTCGACCCGCTCCGCGACCACCGACTCCAGTTGTTCGAAGAACGCCTCGATATAGGACCGCATCTGCGCGGAGACCGGGGCCCCGTCGTCGTTGAAGCTCAGAGCCGCCGCGAGCAGCAACTGGCGCTCTCCCAGCAACGCCTCGGTGAGACCGGCGTAGAAGCGTGCCATCTCCGGGCCCGGGCCCTCGGTCGTGTTGCCGCGCTCGGCCCGGGAGCGCAGGTACCCCTCGACGAACTCTCCCAGCGGGATCAACACGGCCGCCTGGAACAGCTCCGCCTTGGTCGGGAAGTGCCGGTGCAGCGTCATGAGTGAGACCCCGGCGTGGTCCGCCAGCCCGCGAGTGGTCGCGCCGCGGTAGCCGCGTTCGGCGAACAGGTCACGCGCCGCGGTCAGTATCCGGCTGCGGCTGGCCGTCCAGTCGACCCGGCGGCCCTGGTCGGCATCGGAGGTCATGGACCGAGTGTAAGGAGCGCCCCCTTCCCTGAGATCCCGCCTTCCTGTTATCGTCTGATCACATATAGCCCTGTGGTCCAGGTCACTGTCGATGGAGGAGTCGTCATGCGTCTGTGCCTGCCGCCGAGCGCGCGGGGAGCGGGAGCGTGAGCGGGCTGGAGTCCCGGGTGGCGATCGTGTCCGGGGGCGGACGGGGCGTCGGCCGGGGTGAGGCGCTCGCCCTGGCCAAGGCCGGCGCGGCGGTCGCGATCCTCGCCACCACCAGGGGCAGCGTGGAGAAGGTGGCGGCCGAGATCGAGGAGGCCGGGGGCACCGCACTGCCCTTGGTCACCGACGTCACGCGACGCTCTGAGGTCGACGACGCCGTCCGTCGAACCCTGGACCGCTTCGGCCGGGTAGACGTTCTGGTCAACAACGCCCAGCGGATCCCGGTGCCGCATCCGTTCGAGGAGTGGACCGAGCCGGAGCTGCGCACCGTCTGGGAGTCGGGCTTCATGGGCACCTGGAACCTCATGCAAGCCTGCTTCCCGCTCATGAAGGCGCAGGGCCACGGTCGGATCATCAACACCTGCTCGAACGTCGGCTACTCCAACTGGCCCGGCTTCAGCGGGTACGCCGCGACCAAGGAGGCGATCCGGGCGCTCACCCGCACCAGCGCCAGCGAGTGGGGGCCGTACGGGATCACCGTCAACGTCATCTCGCCGGCCTCGGTCGGGCCGTCCATGAGCGAGACGTTCTCCGACGAGGCCCGGGACATGATGATGCAGCAGATCCCCCTGCGCCGATTCGGCGACGCCGAGCAGGACATCGGCCGGGCAGTCGTCTACCTGGCCGGCGACGGCGGCTACGTCACCGGATGCACGCTCTCGGTCGACGGCGGCATGCAGATGGTGGTGTGAGGTGCTGTCCACCGACCGCCTGCTGGAGGACGCCCGCGACGTCGCGAACCTCGACGACTACGGGGACTTGGCCTTCGCCGAGGGCCTCTCCGTGCTCGTCGGCTCGGTCAACGCCGAAGCCGAACTGTCGACCGCCAACGAGTCCGTGCTGCGCGAGGAGATCATCCGGGTGCTGGTCAACCGGCTGCGCATGCAGGCCGACATCACCCGGCACCCGGAGATCCTGAACGAACCGCTGCTGCCACCCGTGTTCATCACCAGCCTGCCCCGGACCGGCTCGACCAAGCTGCACCGGATGCTCGCCGCCACCGGCGAGTTCAACGCCTTGCCGTTCTGGATGTCCTACAACATCGCGCCCATCCCCGGCGGCTCCTCTGACGGTGGGCCCGACGATCCCCGGATCGCGGCGGCCGAACGGCACCTGCAGTGGATCTACGACACCGCGCCGCTCTACCAGCAGATGCACCCGCAGTACTCAGGAGAGGTCGAGGAGGAGTTGTCGCTCCTGGACAACGGCTTCAACAGCCTCTACCGGTGGGCTGCGTTCCTGAACGTGCCCACCTACATCAACTGGGTTCTCGGCCGGGACGGCGTCCAGGCGTTCCGCGACCTGCGCCTGATGCTGCAGTACCTGCAGTGGCAGCATTACCGCGGGCTCAAGCGCCGCTGGGTGCTGAAGACGCCGTCACTGTTCGGGTGGGAGGGCGCCTACGCCCAGACCTTCCCCGGCACGGACTTCGTGGTCACCCACCGGCACCCGGTGAAGATCTGGCCGTCCGTCTGCTCCCTGTTCGCCGGGGTGCGCTCGCTGTACAACGACACCGACCTGGCCGATCTGCGCAAGATGGGCGGCGAGGTCATGCTGCACAACTTCTCCGAGGCGCTGAAGGGCCACCTCACATGGCGGGCCGTGTACCCGCCGGCCAAGGTGCTCGACGTCAGGTTCGACGAGGTCGTCGGGGACGAGGTGGCGCTCGTGCGGCGGGTCCTCGACTGGCTCGGCCTGCCGTTCACCGAGCGGGCCGCCGGAGATCTCCATGCCTGGCTGCGGATGGACGGGCAGCGCGGCCACTCCGCCCACGCCGGCACCCTGGAGGACTTCGGCCTCTGTGCGGCCATGGTCGAGGACGGGCTGTCCACCTACATCGACCGCTACCGCGACCTGCTGTGACCCGAACCCGCACGTCCCGACCGAGTGCCCGCACCCCCCGACCGAAACGGAGACCGCCGATGGGCGACCCGACCGACACCCCAGCGATCGAAGCCGCCGACCGGGAGTGGCGTGACTACATAGAACCGCTGCTCCCGCTGGGCCGGCAGGTCGCCGAGATGTGGCCGGAGGTCAACGACGACCCCGCGCTGCGTGCGGACCTGCTCTGGTTCCTGTACTCCGAGATCGGCGCGGGGTTCATGACCGTCGCCTACGCCAACGACCATCACCCCGACTGGTTCCCGTGCTGGAGCCAGGTGTTCAACAACGGCGGCAACATCAATCCCGACGGGGTCTACTACCTGACCCCGCTCGACGACCAGGGTGTGTACCAGCTCGCCGGTCACCGGGGCACGCTGAGGGTCGTCGACCTGCAGCTCGGGGACGGGTCGGTGTTCGCGCACGGCAAGCTGAACTCCGACACCAGCTTCGGGCCCACGCTGGCGAACTACGACCTCGACGAGGACGTCACCCTCGACGAGAACGGCTGGTTCGAGGTGGTGCTGAGCGCTCAGCGCCCGGACGGCCACACCGGAGACTGGTGGGAGCTCCCACCGAGAACCAACTACCTGCTGGTCCGGCAGTTCGCCTACGACTGGATCGGTGAGGTCGACGCCCGCATCGCCATCGACCGGCTCGACACCCCCGCCGCGAAGCCCCGCCGAAGCGCGGCGGACACCAAAGCGATGCTGGCCCGGGTGCCCGAGTTCATGCACAGCTCGCTGCGCACGCTGGACGTGCCCCTGCACGCCGAACGCGGGCTCGGCAACCCCGCGCTCCACAACAACGTCGTGAAGATCGACTACGCTCCGGACCAGGCTGGCCGAGCAGGCCAGTGGTACATCGCCGGGCGGTTCGAGCTAGACGAGGACGAGGCCCTGGTGGTCGAGCTCGCGCCGGGCGAGTGCCGGTACTGGAACCTGCACGTCGGCAACGAGCTCTCGCACACCCTGGACTTCATGAACCGGGTGGTGAGCACCAACGGCTTCCAGGCCGAGGCCGATCGGGAGGGCGTCTACCGGGTCGTGGTCAGCGCCCAGGACCCCGGGGTGCCGAACTGGCTGGACACGGTCGGACACCGGAGGGGCTTCCTGTGGGGCCGGATGGATCGGGCCAACGACCACCAGCCGGTGACGACCAAGGTCAAGCTCGCGGAGATCGGCGATCACCTACCGGCGGACACCCGCAAGGTCGACCCGGACGAGCGGGAGGCACAGATCCGCCGGAGGCGGATGGGCGCCCAGCTGCGGCGGCGCTGGTAGCCCACGGGACGAGTCCTCGACAGGGCTCGGCGGGCGATGCGTGGTCCCGGCGCGCGATACGTGGCGCCGGCCCGCGATGCGTGGCGCCGGCCCGCGCCGGGTGTGGTTCAGAACGGCGGGTCGTCATCGTCGACCGGAGGCAGACGACGCAGCGACTCACGGGCGGCACCGTTGGACCCACCCTGGCCGGTCGCCGCCCCCACCGGCTCCCCCGCGCTCTCGGACAGCCGGGTCGCCCAGGCCGGGAAGGGGAACTCGACCGCCAGTGGCACCGGGATCTCCGGCTGGGAGACGAACATCGTGCCCGGCCGGGCCAGGGTGGCCCGCGAACGCTGCGTGGCGGGCAGGAACCCGTACTCCGGGCGCCCGGCCTCGGCCGGATCCAGCCGGCCCACCACCTTGACCGAGGAGTTGGCGACGATCCGCCGTTCCACCTCGCTCGCGGTCTGCTGGGCGCCGATCAGGATGATGCCGAGCGACCGGCCGCGCTCGGCGATGTCGAGCAGCACCTCCTTGATCGGGCTGCTGCCCTCACGCGGGGCGTACTTGTTCAGCTCGTCGATCATGGTGAACAGCAGCCCGCCCGGCCCGGCGGCCTCCTTGCGGGCGGTCTCGGCGGCCAGCACCACGCCGACCACAAAACGCTGGGCCCGTTCCGGCAGGTTGTGCAGGTCGACCACACTGACCTGCTGGCCCTCGGTGCTGATCCGCCGGCCCGGCACGTCGGGCAGGTCGCCGCGCACGAGCGTGCGCAGTGACTTCAGGCTGGAGCGCATTCGGCGCAGGAACGCGTTGATCGTGCCGGTGCCGGTGACCGGGCCGGCCCACGGCGCGCGCACCTGGGAGTCCTCATCGGTGAGCTTGTCGGACACGAACTCCACCAGCTGCGAGTAGCTGCGCAGCAGCCGGCCCTCGATGCTCACCGCGCCGTCGGTGCCCGCCGCGATGGCGTCCAGCCGCAGCCGCGTGGCCACCTGGTGGATCACCGATGTGTACTGGTTGCGCTCGTCCTCGGCGTCGGCGAAGACGTAACGCAGCAGTTCCTCGGAGCAGAACTCCCGCAGCGTCCACCAGAAGGGGCTGATCCCGCTGGTCCGCCCACTCACGTGCGGGCGCCCGGTCGGGTCGTCCGGGGTGGGCGGCGCGAAGAACCCCACCGAGGCGAACGGCTCCGCCGGCAGCCCCAGCTTCAGGTAGGCCTCGCGCAGCTCCGGCCCTTCTTCGGGGTCGGTGAGACGGCGGTTCGAGTGGTCGAGGAAGAGCAGGTCCTCCCCCTTGACGCTGAAGATCAGCGCTTTGGCGTTGACCGCGCGGTTGCCGAGCGCTCCGCCCCGGAAGATGGAGTGCAGCAGGAACAGCGCGAAGCTGGTCTTGGTGGCGACGCCGGACACCCCGCTGATCGAGATGTGCCCACCCCGGGTGCCGTCCAGGAACTCCAGATTCAGGTAGATGGCCTCGCCGTCGCGGCCCCAGCCCACCGCGACCTTGCGCTCCATCCGGTCGAAGTACAGCGCTCGCGCCCGCTCCTCACCAGTGGCCCGGCGCACCGGCTCACCGGGGCGGGGCGGCACGTAGCACTCGGGATCGACCCGGGTGGTGGCGACCTCGGCGATCTCCTGTACCTGGGCGGGCAGTACGCCCTCGCCGATGAGGAACACGTCGGAGGCGAAGGTGGCGCCCTCGTGCCGGGCCCGCACCTGGGTCACGACACCCGAGGTCATCACCGGCCCGACTCCCGGCACCGCCCGCGCGGTCACCACCACGTCGTCGAGCTGCAGATACTGGTCCGGCGAGAGGGCCACGGTGAACTGCAGCGGAGTGGAGTCCTCGGTGCCGGCAACGAGTCCCACCGGGTTCTCAGCCACAGCCCATGACTATCACGTCGGGATGACAGCGCCGACGCCGGTAGGTGAAGCGCCACCCGCGGTCGGGATACGTCGGGCTTGTCGGCGGTGCCGGGCCGGTGACACGATTCCTGTCCCAGCGGGCCGACCGGCACGCAGCGGACCGGAGGTCGACCTCGATGCGACAGCAGACGCGACTCCTGGCGCTGATCGCAACACTCACGACCCTGATCGGGATGCTCAGCGGGTGCGGGTCGATACCCGGGTTGCCCGGGAGTTCCGCCTCCGGCTCCGGCGGTGCTCCACTGTGGCCGGACGTGCCGCCGCTGCCCGGAGCGACGCAGGTCGCCGTCGAGCTGCCGTTACCGGTGAAACTGCTGGTCAAGAGCTTCGTGAACGCCGCCCAATCCCCCGGTGACAACAACGGGCAGGAGTCCAGGGACTACGACCTCAAGGTCTATCAGGCGCAAGGCACCGGAACCGACGTCAGCGGGTTCTACACCCAGGATCTGATGTCCACCACGGGCTGGACCCGCAACGAGACCTCCTGCGGCGCCTCCAGCCCACTCGCCGGTACCGGCAGCACGCTGTGCCTCTACACCAAGCCGGCCGCCGACGGGTTCACCGACAACCTGGCGATCCTGTTGATGCCCGGTGAAGGCGAGGGCGGCAGCGACCAGGTGGCCTACGTCCGCTTCTCCAGCAAGGGGTGACTCACTCTCGGGCGCTCAAGCCGCGAGCAGCCTGTTCATGGAGGCCACGGCCCTTCGCTGGAGCAAGGTCAGCTTCGCCGCGGCCACCAGGTACCGGTGCGGTGCTTCCTCGTGCCCCAGGTTGAGCCGGCTGCGCCGCACCCAGATCGGCATGTGCCGGTTCCAGTTGATCACGTTCCGGGTGCTGGTGAGCAAGGCCGCCAGCAGGTCCTCCTTGAGCTCCGGGTGCGGCACGGGGGCGCAGATGCCGTTGCGCTTGTCGTCGCTGAGATCCAGCCGCTCGATGTGGGCGATCAGCGCGGCGCTGAACGTCTGCTGGCACATGAACACCGGTTGCAGGGTCACGCGGTTGTCGGCATAGACCGGTTGAGGATCCGTCTTCGCCAGCCCGTTCGCCGTGCAATCGATATACAGGGTGTCCTCGACCGCATCGACGGTCCCGCCGTCGAGCTTCATCTCGCCCCGGCCGAGGCGTTGCACGCGTCCCATGCGGACCACGTTCTCGATCCTCCGCATCGCGGCCAGTTCCTTCTCATCGACCGTGGCGCACCGCCATTTCGACGGCAGGACCCCGGTGTCGATGCGGCAGACGATCTCCTGGCGCTCGAGTTGCAGGTACACCTCGTCGATGCTCTTGGCGCTGACGATGCTCTCCACGAACGCCGTGATGGTCTTCAGCGCGCCGCCGGGCTGCACGGTGGCTCGTCCCCACAGCCAGGCATCGTTCGGCACGACCCACTGGATCCGTTCCTGCGATACGCCCTGGTCCAGCAGGAAACCGATCGCATCGATCCCGGTCTTACCGGCGCCGATGACCACATAGCGCTCCCATGGACGCTTGACCTGCGGCAGCGCATTGGGAGGCACGAGGGTGACGTCCGCGTCGACCTCGTACCGAGGTGCGACCACGGATGGCACCTCTACCTTGTTGTACGTGCCGTCCACGATCCGGCGACTCGCGGTGACCTCGGTTACCCGATCTTCTTCGATCAGAGAGACGATGCGCCCATCGCCCTGGTACTCGCTCATGGGGAGGAATCGCACCCGGCCGGAGGCCAGGAACCGGTTCATGGCGTACTTGTAGTACGCGACGATGTCAGGACCACAGGCGAGATCAGCGCCGCCCTGTCCCAGACTCGTGGAGTTCAGCCCGTAGAACGCCGCCGGCTGATGCAGCTTGACGAACGGGTAGGCGTCATTCCAGTGGCCTCCCGGGCTTGAGTGCCGGTCGACCATCACGATCCGGGCGGTGCGATCCTCAGCGAGGATCACGTCGGCGAAAGCCATACTCATCGCACCGGCGCCGAGGATCAGATAGTCCGTGTCCAGCGTTGTCGTTGACACCGCATGGTCTCCTCACGTCCAGGTGCAGCACCTGGAGCGGCATGCGAGCTGGGTACGGTTCCGCTCGATCCTGCTGATGGTAGTCATGATCCTTAGCCGCCAGAGTAATTCGATCGTGGCGCCTTACCCGCGAACTCACCGGACTCCTCGAGGTCTCCGAGTCCAGAAGTCCGCCCGGCGACGGTGCGAGACCACCGAGAGCGTCGTGTGCGGTCGAACGGTCGCTCCCAAGATCTTCAAGTACTGCAAGGGATGCGGGTATTGGCTGACGCGCCGTGGCGGCACGACGCGGTACGACCGACCCGCCCGGTAACCTCCCCTGTACCGGGGCGGTAGCTCAGCTGGTCAGAGCAGCGGACTCATAATCCGTCAGGTCGTGGGTTCGAACCCCACCCGCCCCACTTTCCGCAGGTCAGAGGCTTAGACTCCGAGCCTCTCAAGATCATGAGGACAGGTTAG
>Ga0310811_10003295_pt1 | contig 20296 bp, 13 predicted proteins | sample YCmetagenome_FD_207642 | JGI IMG/M metagenome (GOLD analysis project Ga0310811, IMG submission 207642) | Soil microbial communities from experimental microcosm in Duke University, North Carolina, United States - YC | ecosystem: Engineered > Artificial ecosystem > Soil microcosm > Unclassified ...
GGGTAGCACCACTTCGACGACCGCGCCGCGCGTGCTCACGGGAACCGGAGCCCGAAGGATGAATGGCTTGCCATCGGGTACGACCTGCCTGATTGCCACGACCACGGGCTTCACGCTGTCGCCGGGAAATACTCGAGCGAGCGTAGCGGCATCGCGATTCAGCTGCGGCTGCACCAACGCCAGCTCGTTGTTCGACCGGCCGACAAGCTCATAGCCGGTACCGTGCGTCACCCACGTAGTTTCGCTCGACACGAGGCGAAGCTCGCTGTGCACCGCCGCGAGCGCGACAGGATCGACCTGTGGGGCGCGCGATCCGCGCCCGCAGGCGACGATGCTAAGAGTGACGGCGATTCTTCCGGCGACGACCGCGTACTTCATCAAGCGCTCCCAAGAGTTCAGTGACTCTGGAGAGACACCCCAGGCGTCGCTCACCCCCGCGGAGACTCGGCGACCCTCTCGATGTCGCTCGGCTTCCACGTCCGATCGAAGAATCGCTGCGTGGGACCGTAGACGCGGAGGATGATGAAGAAACCTTTATCCGGGACTGTCGCGAGCCAGTTGGGCGCATCGGGTTTCTTCGGCCCAATCGCAACGTCGACGGAGCCGTCGGAGTTCACGGCAGGTTTATCCATCGAGTTGATCGACGGAAATGGTTGGCCGTTCGCGAGTCCTGACGCATTCTCCGCGTCGTACACGGTGATCGACCAGAAGATCTTGGCCGGAACATCCGGCGGCAGGTGCAATCGATACGAACGCTCCCCCGACAGGAATTCGCCGTCTGCGTCCTTGAATGCACAAGGATATTTGGCGCCGACGTTCGGCGTGTCGATCGTCATTGCCGGGCTGGTCGAATACGCCGCGGCAAAGAAACCGGCGCGGAGATCGACGTCGTTGTATGTCTGAGTGACGAACTCCGGATTCCCCGGAATCGGTGGGAATCCGTTGATCCACTGACGATCCGGGTAGTACTTCGCACCGTCGCGCTCACCCGTCAGCTGATACGCCTGAACGCGCGACATCTCCGACGCGCGACGTGCCGCACGCGACAGCACCGCTCGTGCGCGGTCGTCCGGTTCGAAGGGCAGATCCTTCGCGATGCCGATCGCGGCGAGGACACCCCGCATGTCCATGTCGAGACAGTCGACGTACTCGTGATCGACGAAGCGCTTGAGCATGTCGAATGCGCTGTCGTCGCGCGGCGCGAGCATGTTCACGGGGACGCCGGACGCATTCGGGAATTGCATGGCGCGCGCGCCCGTTTCGCCCTCGAGGGGATAGATCCGCGTTTGCTCCATGACTCGAACCGGCGCTTCCAGAGCGTGGGGGTCCTGGAAGAAGCCGCGCCAGAAGACGAACACGCCATACGTGCGCGAGCGGAACGTGTAGTAGGGCGACGGAACGCCGTCGTCAAAATCCGGAGGCAGGATCAGATATTTGCCCCCCTTTCCCGCGTCGGGACCGGCCAGGCCGACGTCGCCGCTCCATGTGCGTCCATCGATTCGACCGACTGAGCGAAGCGGTCGTTGGAAGAAGTCGTCGAGAAGTCCCTGCAGCCCGGGCGGTGCGTCGATGACGATCGGCCCATCCTCCTTGAGGTCGAGATACCCCATCGCGTAGATGACGTCCGAGTTCGGCGTCGTGATGAGCGTTCTCGCATCGAGCCGCTGTTTCCAGATCGGGAGGACATTGTAGCCCTTGCCGAACGCTTTTTCCGATCCCTCTTTCATCCCGTACATGCTCAAGACCGGGAGCGCCCACAGATACGCCGAGACCGCGTTGACGTAGAGGAGCTCGTCTCGGAGGCGTCGCGCACCCGATTCGGTCGGATACCCGCCGTGAAAGTCTTCGACACTCGGCGGAGATGGCGCTCGTCCCGTGCTCGTGATCGGTTGGCCGCGCCGCGCTCGCCGTGTGCGACCGTTCGGTGTCCCGCGCATCCCTGCCCCTCCCCAGGTCATCCCCAACGCCGCCGTGGTGCGGGCGCTCACGCGACGCCAGGAACGCAAGAAGCGAAGCTCATCGCGCGTTGAAGCGCGATTCTGGACCCACAGCTGTGTCCGGTTCGTGTCAATCGGCCGAAAGTACGTCCCGAGCCCCTCTTCGGGAGTTGCAGGAAACCCAGCCGTCGATGCAGGTTCAGCGCGCTGCTGTCGTGTGAGGAACCCGTTCGAGGCCCGGTTCCGTTCGTTTCTGCGGTTCACAAGGCAATGCCGACGACGATCTCTCAAGAGCGCCAACTCGAGCTCTCGCACGCAGTCAACCGACTGTCCGAAGCCATTCTTCGCGGCGACACGACCTCGGACGTGCTGCATTCGTTGGTCGACATCGCCGGTCCAATGCTCCACGCCGACCGCGCGCTGATCTTCGATGTTCAGTTCAAGACACAGCTGGCGGTCAGCCTCTGCGAATGGCTCCGGCCGGGGAGTGGCGACGTTCCACATAAACAGCCCGCCTATCCGTTGAGGCTGTTCAGAACCGCGGTGTACGAGCTCACCAGAACCGGCGAGCCGCTCGAGAGTAGCCGCTCCGACGTCAGTCCACTGTTGGTCGCCGATCGAGCCAACGAGCTGCTGCACGGGCAAATGTCGATTCAGCGTCTGTTGTGGTACCCGTTTGGGCGGCACGACAACGGGTTCTACGTGCTGGCGCTCAACCAGATCGATCACGACCGCGAGTGGGGACCGGACGAGCGCGAGTTCGTGGAAGTCGTCGCGAACCAGGTGAGTCTCGGACTGATGAAGCTGCAGCTGCTTCGAGAGCGCGACCAATCGGACGGGGAGCTGCGCAGGAGCGAAAACCGGTTTCGGATGTTCTACGATTCGACCCCGTCCATGTTTTTCACGGTGGACACGGCTGGTGCCGTCCGGAGCGTAAATCAGTACGCGACCCAGCATCTCGGCTACTCCGCCGCCGAACTGCTCGGCCAGAGCGTCCTCCAGATCGTGCATCCGGAGGATCGCAACGTCGTCATGCATCATCTCGCCGCGTGCTTCAACGAACCAGGCGTGGTGCGCGAGCAGACCTTCCGTAAGATCTGCAAAGACGGCTCGACGATGTGGGTGAAGGAGACGACGCGCGTCGCCGACGGGCCCGAAGGATCGAATGCTCTGATCGTCTGCGACGATATCACCGAGCAGCGCGCTCATGAAGAGGCGGCGCGCCGTGCCGAAAGCAAGTCGCACGACAAGGACGAGTTCATGGCGATGCTCGGCCACGAGCTCCGCAACCCGCTCACGCCCATCGTCACCGCGCTGGAGATACTGCGTCGGCGTGGGCGCCACGACGACGAACTGGAGTTGATCGATCGTCAGGTCGCGCACCTTCGTCGGCTCGTCGATGATCTGCTCGACGTTTCGCGCATCACCCGCGGCAAGGTCGATCTCAACACCGAACACATCGAGTTGTCGCTCATCGCGGCGCAGGCTGTCGAAGTCGCGCGCCCGCTCTTCCAGCGCAAGCGACAGCGTTTGACCGTCGAGATGGCGGCGCGCGGGCTCGTGGTCGACGCCGATCCATCACGGCTCGTGCAGGCATTCGCCAACCTGCTCACCAACGCCGCGAAGTTCAGCGACGAGAACACCGAAGTCTTCCTGTCCGCGGAACGGCGCGGCGATCGTGTGATCGTCGAGGTACGGGATCAGGGCGAGGGCATCGAGCCGGAGATGCTTGATCGCGTCTTCGATCTCTTCGTTCAACGCGGTCAGCCTGCGGATCGAGCACAGAGCGGGTTGGGGCTCGGCTTGACCATCGTGCGAAACCTCATCACGCTGCATGGCGGTACGGTCCGGGCACTGAGCGAGGGTCGCGGTCGCGGCACGGTCGTCGTCGTCGATCTGCCGCTCGCCCCGGCGGTGATGGTGCCGGCGCGAAACACTTCGCCGGGCACAGCGGGCCGCGCGCTCCGCGGCGGCGCCGCGCGCAACATCCTCGTCGTCGATGACAACGACGATGTCCGTAAGAGTCTCTGCAAGCTGCTCGGCCTGCACGGCTACCAGGCGGTCGGCGCCGGCGATGGCCCATCAGCGCTCAAGATCGCCGAGGAACTTCAGCCACTCGTGGTTCTCGTCGACATCGGCCTGCCCGGTATGGACGGCTACGAGTTCGCCCGCCGGTTACAGCGCACGCAACCGTCCGGGCCTCGACTCGTCGCGATCACGGGCTACGGCCAGCCGTCCGATCGCGCCCGCTCGCGCGACGCCGGGTTCGTCGCGCACCTCGTCAAGCCAGTCGACATCGATACGCTGCTTCCCCTGCTCGAATCGGGCGGTGCGACGCCACCGGACGGCCCACACGCGGCATGATGGCAGATCTCGACGCGGGCATGCGGTGACCGCCAACAGCAATCGCCGGTTGAGCGGAACATGAACACGACAAATCCGATCCGAATGACCAGGCCGCTGGTCATCGCTGCGCTCATGGGCATCGTCGCGTGCGGCGGCGAATCCGCGACCACCGAGTCGGCTGCCCCCGCCTCGATCATCGCCGGCAGTGTCACCGCCAAACGCGTTGACGGAGGCGTTTCGATCTCCAACGGGACCGAGCGCGCCGTCGCCTACGCGGTAGCAAACCCGAACTGGCTAGGCCAGCTAGCGACGTGCGCCGATCCATCGCCATCGTGTCTCCGACTCCAGCCGGGCGGTCTCGTCACGGTATCGCTCGGAGAGATCGCCGGCTGGGATGCACAGGCGACTGAAGCCGTCGTCTACTGGTGGCAGGTCCTCCCCACGAGTGGCGGCGGCTATCAGGCGACTCAGGTACAACGCGTTCAACTCTCGCTCAAACCCTAGAACGACGGAGCTTCGCACCCTTCTTCGGAGGCCGCTTCCCCTTCCGTGAAGCGGCCTTTGGTTGTTCGGACGGCGCTGCCGCGCGCCGCGGACGTGGAATGCCGACATCGCCGTAGGCCTTGGTGATTGCGGCCAACTTCGCCTTCTGCTCGTCGGGATCCGGGTACATGGTTCGCACAACATCGAGCAGGGTGAAGTAGACATCCTCGAATGTCGCGACGCGATCGAGCCGTTGGAGCGTGAAGTAGTAGAGACGCGCCACGTCCTCGACCTCGAACACGAGCGGCGGAGTCTTGCCCTTCGCGCCGGGAACGGTCGCCGTGAGGACGTTGAACGCGGCCTTGTTGTGGATGTTGCTGTTGGTGTGAACGAACCCCATGTCGTTGTCGTCCGACGGCTGCTCGCCGGGCTTCAGCGTCAACATGTCCTTCGTATGCGCCGGATCGCCCGTCACTTTGGGATTCTTCATGTTGCGCAGAGGATTGCCCGGTTTGTCGCCCAGGCCACTCCCGATCTCCCAATCCCACTTTCGCGTATCGACGCCCCGCCGCTTCGTCCAGTTGTTGATGATCACGCCGAAGATGTCGCTGAACGATTCGTTGAGCGCGCCGGCTTCCTCGCGGTAGACCAGGTTCGACGTCGTTTCGGTGACACCGTGCGTGAGCTCGTGGCCGATGACGTCGAGATAGCGAGCGAGGCTTCGCCGCTCGGTACCATCGACCATCTGGCCGTACCACATCTTCTTGTTCCACCAGACCGCATTTCCCCACTGGGGCGGTCGCTCATCCTGCGGCGACGTGCAGTTGACGACGTTCACCACTTCCATACCCTGGTCGTCGACGCCCCGGCGAATCAGCACGCTGTTATAGAAGTCGAACACGAACCCGGAGTTGACGTGCGCCGGGACCTCCGCGGTGTCGATGTTCCCGCCCTTGAGGTCGTGCGTGCGGATGAAGCGCGTGGGATCGTGCAGGAGGAAAGCGTTCTTCGTCGGTAATCCGAAGAACAGCTGCGCGTTCCCCTCGTCGTCGAGGCCCTTGAGGCGCGTGGGTATGGGATTGGGCGTCTTACGGGCTGCAGTCGGCGACACGCTGTAGTAGTAGACGATCTCGCCGCTGTTGGCGTCGAGCAGATAGTCGAGCCGCGGGAAGCGCTGACGCGGATCGCCGCCGAGTCGATGCCCATGGTGTGCGGCGTTCGCGGAGCTGGTCGCGCCATTGGTCTTTGGCGGGAGCGCCGGCACATCGCGGAACAGGTATGCGAGGTGCCATTTGTCCGCTGGACGATCGTGGAAGAAGGTGAGCGTTGCCTCCTGCTTGCTCACCTGTTTTTGCACCTTTGGCGCAAGCTTCAGCAAACTGGCAAGAGCGGCACTGGCCTTGTCCGGTGCAAGCTTGGGCTCCGGCGCGACACCGGTAACGTTGGCAAGCTTCGCCTGGGCGGCGATCAGCTTGCCGCTGTCATCCACCTCGACGACGGCCCGGGTACCGAAAATCGGGATTTCGCGGTGCGTCTGGTGGTAGCAGACGATGTGGACCTGTCGCGTCTTGCTGAAGTTCGAGACTTGCGTGGTCGTCTTCACCAGCTGTGGCGCATAGTTTCGCGTCACGATGGCCCGCGCCGACGGTCGCGTCTCGTGACGCTTGCCGAAGATTCCCTCGAGGTGGGTCGCCGCCGCATTGCTGATCCCCTCCGCCGACATCGGTTCCACCTTTGGCGTGGTGACGGCGAGACCGCGGCGTCGTCCCTTTGCCGCCGCGGGCGCGTCGGCGCTCGGAGCGCGTCGGCGAGACGGAGCGTTCGCCTCGTGGTAGCGCACTCGCGTGAAGGGAGAGCGTGACGACGGCTGAACGGTGAGCAATCCCGCGCGGGCAGCGAGTCCGCGACGTGCCGTATCGTCGAGCAACCACGCGCGAAGCTGCGACGCCACCTGCGGCTGACCGAAGTACACCGTGTGGTACACCGTCGCCGAATTCCCGAAGTCGAGCGCTGCGTCGATGAACACGCCGGCATCGGTATCGATCTGCTTCATCGAGGCGTCGTCCACGACGAGGTCGTTCTCGTCGCCGAAGAGTTGATCGATGAATCCATTGGCGAGGCGCCCGAGGAAGGATGCGGCGAGTCCTGTGGGCTTCGTTCCGTCGACGGCAGCCTTGGGATCGAAGTTCGACGTCACGGCGAGATAACGGCAGTCGTCTGGCAGCGGCTGACCGGCACCAACCGCGTTGAGCGCCTTCACGAATTCGCCATTCCGTTCCTGCGCGGCGAGGCCCGGCACCGCGCGTTCCGTCACGATGACGTTCGCCAGATACTTCACGAACGCGCCCAGCCCCGAGATGATCTCGGCGAAGATCTTCGCCGGGACCGTGGCACCGGGAACGGCCTGCAACAGGTTGAACGCTCCCGCCGCGAGGTTCGTGTAGAGATCTACCAATGCATTCCAGTTATCCGGTTCGGCGAGCGACGTTCCACCGTTTGGAACGCCGACGAACACGGCCGGACCGAGCTGGGGGTGATTCACGCTCGCGGGCAGCAGCAGCTCGACTAGGCTGCGATAGACCAGTCCACCACGACTATGGGTAACGACGTCGAGCTTCATCGGCCGATTGAATCGTCCGAGTCGTTCGACGAGATCGACGGCATTCTCCAGCGGGGTTTCGCTGAGCGTCGGATGATCGTAGCCGATCACGGCGTGATACTGCGCCTTGGCCTGTGACAGAAGGGCTTTCCCCTCCTCCATCGATGTCAGCGCGCCGAACGCGCCCGCGGTGCTGCTGAACGTGCCGTGAACCCAGAGCAGGATCCGCAGCGGTTCGTTGTTCGCGGGCTCGGCGAGCTGCAGATCGTCGAGCGTCTCGACGCGACGCCAGTTCTGCGGATCGGAATCGTCGAGTACCACGATTCCCTTGCGAACGTTGCGCTCGAGCTGGTGCAGGACGATACCGGCCGCGGTCCGTGCAACGAACTTGAGCACGATGCCTTTGGCCGCCGAGAGAATCGACCCGATGCCGAACCCGCGTCGACCGCTCGTCGAGCGACGCGCCGCGCGCGCATGCAGGCGCACCGGAATCGTGACCGAGGTTGGCGCGGCTGCCTTGGCGGACGCCTTTCGAAGCCCGCGTCGGAGCCCCGCCTTCGGTGTTGCGACTGGCTCCGGGAAGTGCCAGGTGAACTCACCATCCTGCTCGACGAGCACGACGGCGCTCTCCAGCGGCCCGACGTCGACCTCGACGTCGACGGACTTGTCACCCGTGGATTCGACGAGGCCGCGCCGCCCGCCCCCTCCCCCTGCGCCGGTCGGTGCAATCTCGAACTCGTGCGTCGCCTCGAGCTCCTGATCGGCGAGTGCGGCGAGCAAAACCTGGAGGGGATCGGTTGGTGCCGGCGCGTCGGCTCGTACACCGCGAATGCCTCGCCGCCCGCCTGCCGGGCCTGCGGAAGCCAACGACTTGAGGTTACTCACGCGCAATCCACGTTCATTGCGCGCGCGAACGGTGGGCGTCGGCATTGAAGGCTCCAGTTGGAGTTGGGGGGACCAAACTGGTGTAGCCCGGGCGGTGAGTCAATGCTCACCCGTGAGAACCTTCTAAACTCCCTGATGCGTGGCGAAACGTTTGCTTCGCTCGAGCTCGGTTGTCGGTCGGCAGACCCCCAGCGAGCCTTCCAAGCTGGTGGGCGACGGACTCCGGCGGCAGAGTCGTGCTAACCGCGGCGCAGAATGCGGGCGTCGTAATACTGCTCGATGCACCACCGAACCGAGGAGGTCAGTAGGCTGTCGGACTCGTCCAGCTCGGCATGTGCGAGCATCAATCCACTCGACGGGACCAGGCCAGCTTCGCGAGCGATCGCCTTCACCGCGACGATGACGCGCTCAGGCGGCCAGCCGTCGGCCTTCATCACATCGACTACCCGGCAGACGAGGGGGCGAATATCATCTGCCGCCGCATCATCCCTCGGAGCGCTTGCATAAGCCGAGTATGCTTCACGCAGGGCGACAATCTCAGGCCGACTGATCATAGTACGCGCTCTCAGCAGTGCGAATGGTTGAGCCATGGGGAGACCTGTGGGTCGGAACGGCCTGGTCCCTTGCAACAAGCATTCACCTGGGGTCCCCAAGTGCAAGGCAGAGCGATCTGAGCCGGCGTTGCTGCGGTGATAGCTTCCCTCTGATGCTTGTCATTCCCACGGAGGCGCGATGAGAATCGCAGCGACGGCGCTCGGCGTGGTGCTGCTGCTCTTTGGGCTGGTGTGGTTTCTTCAGGGAATCGGCGTATTGCCGGGAAGCTTCATGTCCGGCCAAGCACGATGGGCCATCAACGGCGGAATCGCTTTCGTCGTCGGCCTCGCGTTGCTTGTTGCTGCGCGCGGCAGGTCGGGGCGCGGGCGCCGGTAGTCGAAGCTCGACGGTTCGTCGACCCCAGGAGGTCGATCCGATAAAACGAACCGCAAATCCAACACGAGCGCGCCGAGCAAGGGGCGTGGTGTCTCGTCCGCACGCAGATCACGGATCACGCGGATGCACTCCGCTCTCGGGCAAATGGTCCGCGAAGATCGCGACCACGCCTCAATGCCTTCGATCACGTCGCGTCGATGAAGTCGCGCACCATCGAAGCGATCAGCGGCATGCGCACCTGCTCGAGCGGATGCGGCGTGCTTGGAAGAACAGCCAATTCGGCGCGACGCATTCCCCGCATGGCGGCAATCGTTTCGTCGACACTGACGACGGCGTCGCGGTCGCCAACCATGAGGCGCACCGGATGTTGAATTCGTCCGAGCAGGGCTGCATCCACGATTGGCCGTGATCCGAGCTGCGTCATGAGACTGGCCGTCTTCGCGAGCACGAGCTCCCATCCGCCAGCACCCGTGTGTCGCCGCTCCAATTGATCGGCGAACTTGGGAACCTTCGCACGGATCGTTGCCGGGTCGAGGCGGCTTGTTTCGCGCGCCGCCGAATCGGGTGTCCAGGCGAGCTTGGTCCCAAGCGTCACGATCGACGTCACCATCTCGGGTTGTTCCGCGGCGACGTAGAGCGCGACATACCCGCCCATGCTGTAGCCGAAGAGCGACGCTCGGTCGATCGCTTCTGCCGCCATGAAATCGCGCAGGTTCTGCGCAAATCGTTCGATACTGTACTGATTCAACTCCGACGGCGTTTGGCCGTGGCCTTCGAGCTCGAGCACACGCACATCGCGATTCGCCGAGAGCAGTGCCTGAAGCGGCGCGACCTGTGGCCCGCAACCAAGTGCACCGTGAATCAGAATGATGGGTTCCATGCCCGCCAACTTAGAGCACGGTAATCCGCGACAGCAACCATCCGCGGACTGCCTGCGTGGAAGGCCGTTCGCGGGTCCGCTCAGATCTCGACTTGCGTGCCGAGTTCCACTACACGATTGGGCGGCAAGCGGAAATACGCCGTTGCCGGGCGCGCATTGCGGACCATGATTCCGAACAACCGCTCGCGCCATCGCGCCATTCCCGGCTTGGGAGCGGAGATGATCGTTTCGTGGCCGAGGAAGTAGGTCGTCTGGTCCTTGCGAAACTCCAACCCCTTCGCTGCTGCCAATTCGAGGATGTCGGGGACATCCGGCTCCTGCCTGAAGCCGTAGTGCCCGACCACGCGCCAGAAACCTTCGGCGAGCACCGTGACCTCGACGCGTTCGGCGAGAGGGACGAAGGACACATCCTCCGTGACGGCCGTCAGGAAGATCACGCGTTCATGGAGCACGCGGTTGTGTTTGAGATTGTGAAGCAGCGTCCGCGGTACGCCCCTCGGAACGGAGTGCATGTACACGGCGGTCCCGCGCACGCGCGCGGCGGAACCGTCGCGGAGTGAGGCGAGCAGGGCCTCGACTCCGGCGCTGCGCGAGTTGGACGCCTCATTGAGACGAAGTAGCTGTCGCCCACGGTACCATGTGTCGAGAAGGAGGAACACGACGGCACCGATGACAAGGGGAATCCACCCATACGCCGCGGCGAGGCGCGTCGACGAGCGAAAACCAACCACGAGCGCCAGACAGGCGAGCATCAGCACCCAATTCAACGCGGGTAAGTAGATCTGTCCGATCTCATGCGATGAAGTGTGCACGATCCTCAGCCGAGGGCTCAAGCCGAGCTGCACGGCCTGACTTGTCAGCGAGAAGACCGCAGTGATCAGCGCCTGAGATGCGATCACCGTTGCCACCGTAGCGAGGCCCACGAGGGGATAGAGCGACCACTGCGGCGCCGCTCGGTAGAATGGATTCTCCACCGCCGCGGCGTTGGTGAGCAAGACGCCGCCCTGGCCGAGATAGTTGAGCAGCAGGCACGGAAACGTGAGGCCAAACCACGCGACGCGAATCGGCGTTCGCCCGAAATGCCCCATGTCCGCATACAGCGCCTCGCCGCCGGTCAGGCACAGCACGACCGCGCCGAGCACCGTAAACCCGCGCCATCCATGCGCGACGAAGTAGCCGACGGCCTGGGTAGGATCGAACGCCCTGAGAACGCCGGGTGCCTGAGCGATCCCCCGAACACCGATGGCAGCAATCACGACGAACCACAACGCCAGCACCGGTCCGAAGACCTGTCCGATTCGCCCAGATCCAAACGGCTGTACGTAAAACAGCAGGACCAGAACTATGACCGTGAGTGGGACGACCCAGTGATGGAGCTGGGGTGCTGCAACCGCGAGGCCCTCGACAGCGCTCAGCACCGAGATGGCCGGCGTGATCACACCGTCGCCGTAGAGGAGCGCCGCGCCGGCAATACCGAGGAACACGATCACTCTCACGATGCGCTTGCGTCGGATCTGGCCTCGTTCGTCGACGCGGGCCTTTTGAGCTGCCGCCCTGGTGAGCGCGAGCAGCGCGAAGATGCCTCCCTCGCCCCTGTTGTCGGCGCGCATCAGCAACGCGAGATACTTCCCGCTGACGACGACGACGAGCGACCAGATGAACAGCGAGAGAACGCCCAGGATGTTGTCGCGAGTCGGCGCCACCGGGTGTGACCCGGCGAACGTCTCGTGCAACGCGTAGAGTGGACTCGTGCCGAGGTCCCCGAACACGACGCCAAGCGCTGCCAACGACGCCGCGCCAAGCTGCCGTCGCCCACGCCGTTGGGGCGGTCTATTCATCTCGATAGTACGCAGCGGCGGGCGCCGGCAGATGAATCTCCGGAAGCGACGCCGCGATCTGCGCACGGGCCGGCTCGTACTGCGGGGGGAGCATCAGCTGCTCGCCAAGATGCGAAGGTGGCTCATCGATAGCGAAGCCCGGCCCATCGGTGGCCAGCTCGAATAGGACGCCTCCCGGTTCGAAGAAGTACACCGAATGGAAATACTGACGGTCGATCACGGGCGTCGGATCGAGGCCGGCTGCGACGAGACGAGCACGCTGTTCGAGCTGCGTCAGATCGGTGGGGACCCGCCAAGCGACGTGATGAACGGTCCCGACCGAGATGTTGCCGCGCGGAAACGCGCCAACGGTGCGAACGTCTGCGATCGAACGAGCTCCGCGCGAGCCTGCCGCAAAGCGCTGCGTCGTTCCGTCTTCGTCGACCTTCTCGAGGCCCAACAGGTCCGTCAGCACCGCGATGGTCGGACCGCCATCTTCCTCCCACAGTGTGACGCCGTGTACGCCGCGGATCGCGACCTCCGCGGAGATTCCCGGCGCACCATTCCAACCCAGGTGGTCTCCAGCGAGCGGCGTGGCGACGATCTCGAGCATCAAGCCGTCGCCGTCCTCGAATGACAACACCTGTTCGTCGACGTCGCCGACGCGTCTCGCAATCGGCCCGCGAAACTTCGCTACATGGTGCAGCAATCGCTCAATCCAGAATCCCAGAGCGTTCGCAGCAACCGCGAAGGATACGACGGCGACCTGGCCGGGCCCGACACGTCCGCGCGTGGCATCGGGCCACGGAAAGAACGTGAGAAGGCTACCCGGGTCTCCGATCTCGTCTCCGTAGTACAGATGGTACGTCTGCGGATCGTCGAAGTTGACGGTGCGCTTCACCAGGCGCAGGCCGAGCACGCCGGCGTAAAAGTCGACGTTGCGCTGCGCATCGCCGCAGATCGCGGTGACGTGATGAATCCCCGCTGTAGGCGTCACGGTTGTGATCATATGGTCGCAGGGGGCGCCGCGGCAACTTTCGAGCGCGGGTCGCCTGCGCTTTCGCCCGGTTGATCGCGGCTCGATCGATGGGTCGCCCGTGGCGGCTTACGCCATTCGTCCAATCGACGAGCGGAGCGCTGCGTGGAAGATTGCGGGCCTTACGCACGACGCGCGAAAAGCACTCTCTCGTTCGGATGAACGACAATGTCGAAGCGTGCCGTAGGTGAACCCGCCCGGGCCGTTCGCCGACGAGGTGCACAACGCGCCCGCCGACCCGACCTGGCGTCGTGAGCGAGCGGTCCTCCAGGCGCTTGCGTTGTTTCGTCATCATGCTCGTGTCGGCCTGCAGGCAATCGAAGGCGCCGCCGCCATCCTCTCCGCCAATTGTGGAGGTCGTACGGGTGCAGCAGCGAGACGTGCCCATCTACCGCGAGTGGGTCGCGACGCTCGACGGGTATCTCAACGCGCAGATCCGATCCAGCGTGGAAGGGTATCTCGTCGCGCAGCCTAGCCCCGAGGGTTCGTTCGTCCAAAAGGGCGAAGTGTTGTTCGAGATCGACCCCCGACCCTTCCGAGCCGCGCTGGATCAGGCCACGAGCAATCTCGCGGAGCAGATCGCGAATGCGGCGCGCGCGGCTCGCGACGTCGAACGCGACCGGCCGCTCGCCGAGGCGAGGGCAATTCCCAAGGCCCAGCTCGAGACGGACATCGAGGTCGAGCGCGCGGCCCAGGCGGCGGTCAAGGCCGCGCGCGCCGCCGTCCAACAGGCGGAGCTCAACCTGGGCTTCACTCACGTCCGCTCGTTGATCGACGGCGTCGTCGGAGTCACGGAATTACAGATCGGCAACCTGATCTCGACGACGAGCGTGCTCACCACCGTGTCGCAGATTCAGCCGATCAAGGCATGGTTTGCCATCAGCGAGCAGGAGTATCTCGACGTGGCCAATCGGCTCCACGCCGCGGCGCTCGCGACCGTCGCCGGTCGCAGGGACGATATCTCCTTCGAGCTCACGCTCAGCAACGGTTCACAGTATCCTCATCGCGGGACGTTTCTCTTCACCAACCGGCAGGTCGACTCGCTGACCGGGACCATCCGCATCGCGACCTCCTTTCCGAACCCGAAGCGGCTGCTTCGCCCGGGCCAGTTTGGGCGCATCCGCGCCGCGACGACAATCGAGCACAACGCGCTACTCGTACCGCAGCGCGCGGTCACGGAGCTACAGGGCACGTACCAGGTCATGGTCCTCAAGCCCGATAGCACGGTAGCGGTGCAGCCTGTCGTGGTCGGGGCCCGTATCGATTCGCTCTGGGTGATCGAGCGTGGGCTCCATGCGGATCAACTCGTCGTCGTGGAAGGAACGCAGGCCGCCCACGCCGGTAGCAAGGTCGCTCCGAGGCCATACGTCGGATCGCCGCGCAAGCCCATCGGTTCCTGAAACGATTGAATGTCGAAGTTCTTCATCAACCGACCGATCGTGGCGATGGTCATCGCCCTGCTGACGGTCATCGTGGGGACCGTGTCGATTCTGCAGCTTCCGGTCGCGCAGTACCCGAACATCGTGCCCCCCGAGATTTTGGTACAGGCCAACTACATCGGCGCAGATGCACTCACCGTCGAGGCGGCCGTGGCGACGCCCCTCGAGGAACAGATGAGCGGCGTCGACAACATGAGCTACATGTACTCGGTGAACGCCAACAACGGCTCGATGCAGCTGCACGTCATCTTCGACGTCGGCACGGATCCGAATACCGACCAGATCCTCGCAGAGCAGCGGACGTCGCAGGCCACGGCGACGCTTCCCGCGCAGGTCGTCCAGTTCGGCGTCACGGTTCAGAAGTCCTACACCGCGCCGCTGATGCTGATCAGCCTCTACTCTCCGAAGGGTACCTACGATCAGACATTTCTCACGAACTACGCGTTCATCAACCTGATGGACCCGCTGACCCGCGTTCCCGGCGTTGGCCGCGTCCAGGTATTCGGAGGCCAGTACGCGCTGCGTTGCTGGGTCAAGCCGGATCGCCTCGCCAAACTTGGCGTGACGGTTCCCCAGATCATCAGCGCCATCGAGGCTCAGAACACCGTCAACCCGGCTGGGCAGCTGGGAGGCGAGCCGGCGCCGCCTGGACAGGAATTCACCTATGCCGTTCGAGCGCAAGGTCGGCTCGAGACTCCAGAGGAGTTCGCGGCGATCGTTCTGCGCGCTAACCCCGACGGCTCCGTGCTTCGTCTTGGCGACGTCGCGCGACTTGAGCTCGGAGCGCAGACGTACGGCATAACGGCGCGCTACAACGGCAGCCCCTCGGGTGTCATGGCGATCTATCAGCTACCGGGCTCGAACGCCGTGCAGACGGCCGATCGCGTTCGGCAGGCGATGAAGGAGCTGGCCAAGCGCTTTCCGGCCGACGTCTCGGACGCCGTGTCGCTCGATACGACAGAGGCCGTGAAGGAGGGACTCCGCGACATCCTCGTGACACTGGTCATCGCGATCGGCCTCGTAGCCGTCGTCGTGTTCGTCTTCCTCCAGGACCTGCGCGCGACGCTGATTCCCCTCGCCGCCGTACCGGTGTCGCTCATCGGCACGTTCGCCGTGTTTCCAATCCTCGGATTCTCCATCAACACGCTTTCTCTGTTCGGCCTCGTCCTCGCGATCGGGCTCGTGGTCGACGACGCCATCGTCGTCGTCGAAGCCGTGCAACGACACATCGACGAAGGCATGTCGCCGCACGACGCGGCGGTGAGAGCGATGGAGGAGGTGTCGACCCCAGTCATCGCGATCGCGCTGATCCTGGCGTCGGTGTTCATTCCGACCGCCTTCGTTCCCGGCATCAGCGGGCGATTGTTTCAACAATTCGCACTGACGATCGCGGTCTCGGTGCTCCTGTCGGCGTTCAACGCTCTATCGCTCAGCCCAGCGCTGGCAGCTCTCCTCCTGCGCCCGCGCAGCGACAGCCGCGGACCGATCGGCCGCCTCTTCGGAGGATTCAATCGCGGGTTTTTCGCAGCAACGAACGGATACATCCACATCTCGGGCCTCGTCATTCGCCGAGCGGCCTTCGCCCTGTTGTTCCTCGCCGCGGTTGCCGTGAGTGCATTCCTCGTCGCTCGACGAGTGCCGGCGACCTTTCTGCCGCAGGAGGATCAGGGCTACGCGTACGCCGCACTCCAGTTGCCCAACGCCGCATCGTTGCAGCGATCCGACGCCGCTGCTCGCAAGATCGAGGACATCCTGAAGCGGACGCCCGGCATTCAGGCCTACACGACCGTCCTCGGATTCAACCTGTTGAGCCAGGTGCAGGCGACCTACAACACTTTCTTCTTCATCACACTCAAGCCGTGGGGACAACGGCCCACCGCCGATGCGATCGAGCAGCGATTGAATCAGGAGTTCGCCGCGCTGCCGCAAGGGACGGCGTTCTCGTTTCCCCCGCCGGCCATTCCCGGTATCGGCACGTCTGGCGGCGTGACCTTCGTGCTGCAAGACCGGGTGAGTCGAGACGTGACATTTCTCGCCGACAACACGGACCGCTTTCTGAATGCCGCGCGCAAACGACCCGAACTGACCGGACTGAGCACGACACTACTCTCCGACGTTCCACAGGTCTATGTCGACGTAGATCGCGCGCGCGTGCTCGCTCAACGAGTGAACCTCGCCGACGTGTACCTGACCCTGCAGGCGTTCATGGGCGGCGCCTTCGTCAACTACTTCAATCGGTTCGGGCGCCAGTGGCAGGTGTACGTGCAAGCCGACGGCGAGTACAGGACGCACGAGGAGGACATCGGCCAGTTCTACGTGACCAATGCGGACAGCGGACCTGTCCCACTGTCCGCCGTCGTGCGCACCGAGGCCGCGACCGGGCCGGAATTCACGATGCGCTACAACGCGTATCGCTCGGCGCAGATCATCGCCACCGCAGCACCCGGCTATAGCTCGGCGCAGGCCAGGAGGGCTCTCGAGCAGACGTTCGCCGAGACCATGCCGTCCGAAATGGGGTACGCCTATTCCGGGATGTCGTTCCAGGAGCAGGAGGCCGAGCAGGGCGTGTCGCCCATGATCGTGTTCGGTGTCTCGCTACTCGTCGTCTTTCTCATTCTCGCTGCACAGTACGAAAGCTGGTCCCTACCCTTCAGCGTTCTCCTCACGCTGCCGGTCGCGGTCCTCGGCGCGTTCCTCGCGCTGACGGCGCGACATATGGAAAACGCCGTGTACGTCCAGATCGGTCTCATCATGCTCATCGGTCTGTCGGCAAAAAACGCGATCCTGATCGTCGAGTTCGCGAAGCGCGATTACGACGGTGGTCGCTCGGTCGACGAAGCGGCCCTCGGCGGCGCCCGCGTTCGTTTCCGGCCGATTCTCATGACGTCGTTTGCGTTCATCATCGGTACGATTCCGCTCGCCATCGCGTCGGGCGCAGGCAGCGCCGGGCGGCGAATCCTCGGAACGACGGTGATCGGCGGCATGCTGGCCGCGACGGTTGTCGCGATCTTCCTGATTCCGGCGATGTTCGCCCTCGTCGAACGGTTCACCGCGCGCGTCAGGCGTCGGCGCGGCAATCAACCCGCGGTTGCGAAGGCCTCTGGTGATGGGACCGCGTCGTAGCTGCATCCTCGCCCTGACGACGCTCACCGTCTGCGGAGTTGCATGCCGGGTCGGACCTCGCTACGAGCGGCCGGCGGTCGACGTGCCGACGGAATATCGGGGTGAGTTCCAGGACACCGCGGCCACCGAGTCACTCGGTGATGAACAATGGTCGGCGGTGTTCCGCGACGAGGCGCTCCAGAAACTCGTCGTTCGCGCGTTGGTCGATAACTACGACGTACACATCGCCGCGGCGCGCGTCCTTCAGGCCCGCGCGCAACTCACGATCACGCGGGCCGATGAATTTCCCACCGTCACGGCCGAAGCTACGGCTACGAGAGAACGTCAAGCGGCAAGCACGCGCGGCAGCTTTTCGCTTCCGGCATCCTCGGATAATCTCTTTCGACTCGGCACGCTGCTCTCCTGGGAGCTCGACTTCTGGGGCAAGTTCCGCAGCGCCACCGAAGCCCAGCGCGCCAACCTCCTCGGCGCGAAGTGGGCGGAACGCGCCGTGTTCGTGAGCGTTGTCAGCCTCGTCGTGCAGGGATACTTCACTCTGCGCGAGCTCGACCTCGCCTTGGCGATCTCGCGACGAACATTGGCGGCGCGCGAGGAATCACTGCAGTTGACCCGCGTCCAGGAGCGGATCGGCATCGTATCACTACTGGACGTTCGCCAGGCCGAGCAGCTCGTGTACTCGGCCGCATCCGTCATCACCGATACGCAGCGACTGATTCAGCAACAGGAAAACGCGATCAGTATTCTGCTCGGGCAAAACCCGGGTCCCATTCCACGCGGCCTTCCGCTTGTGGATCAGCCGGAGCCGTCCGAGATTCCCGCCGGACTGCCGTCGAGACTTCTCGAACGACGGCCCGATATTCGTCAGGCCGAAATGGCACTCGTCGCAGCAAATGCCAACATCGGCGTCGCGAAGGCTGCGCTGTATCCGGCAATCACACTCACGGCCAACGGTGGGTTCGAGAGCAACGCGCTCTCGACGCTGTTCTCGGGACCCGCGGTATTCTGGAACATTACCGGCGACGCCGTCCAGCAGATCTTCAACGCCGGTCGGCTCAAGGCCGGCGTGAGGTTGTCCGAAGCGCAGAAGCTGGAGCTGGTTTATTCGTACCGCCAAACGGTGCAGCGTGCGTTCCGAGAGGTGTCAGACGCCCTCGTGGGCTATCAGAACACGCGAGAGCTTCGCAGGCAGTTGGCGGAGCTCGTCGCATCCACTGAAGACGCCGCGCGCCTCTCGGACATCAGATACCGCGGTGGGGTGGCGAGCTACCTCGAAGTGTTGACCAGCCAGACGAGTTACTTCAAAGCGCAGCTGGACCTCGCTCAGGCCCGCCTGAACGAGCTCCTCGCTCTCGTTCAGCTCTACTCAGCTCTCGGTGGCGGTTGGCAACAATAGCGCGCACCGCTCGCCAGCGCTTCGCACCGAACGCAAAACGCCCCGCGTCGACTCTCTCGACGACGGGGCGTTGCGGTTCCGACCTGCGGTTACGGAACGAGCGGCACTTCGACGAAGGTGAAGGGGCTAGCGCCCTTTGCCTTCGGATCGATCGTGAGGCGCACATACTCGGTGCGGCTGGAGCTGCCGTTCATGACCATGCGCGTGACGTTCGGCGCGATCGGCGTGTTCGGATGCAGAGCGAACAGCGGTGAAGCCGGCGTGAACGGCTGGTCGACACGATAAATGTGCGAGTCGCCCTCGATGAGCAGCACGGGCTTGCCGTACTGCGCGGCGAGCGTACCAATCTTGACGACCATCGCGTCGTACGCCGAGATCGTCGTGGAGCGGGTCGCGAGCGTACCGTCCCACATGTCGGCCTGGAACAGGAGAACGACGGCGCGCGAATCGGTGTGCGCGTTCGCGAATACGCGATCAAGCCACGCGAAGTTCGCCTGCGTGCGACTCGCGATCTCGGCCGGCTGCTGGGCCAACTGTGCAGCCCAGGTGTTCACCGGTCCCGGAAGCTCAGGCGGCGATTGAACGGGCGGCGTCGACGTCCACGGAGCGGTGTCGTCGTTGCTACCCGTGATGTTCAGCGATGCGAAGACGACCTTCGAGTGTACCCACATCACGTTCTCCACGTAGGCGGCGTTCGCCGGGTCGACCTCGGCCTGACTCGTCACGTGGTCAGCGTTCGCTCCAATCGTCTGGCCTGCAACCGGAAAGAAGATCGAGCGGATCTTCTGCAGCCGCTCCGTCGGGAGATAGAGACCGTTGTTCTTGAGCGCGACGTGACAATCCGTCCACTCGTTGTCGCCGGGGGTATAGACGAGCGGATCCTGGAAGCGGTCGAACTGGGTGCGAATATCCTGGAAGTATGCATCGGAGCAGTCCGAGGCGCTGCCCGCTTTGATGTCGCCTGCATGAAGCACGCGCTCCACCGCCGGATCTGCGTTGATCAGGTCGACCAAATGAGGCAGCTCGGAGCGCTTGCCCGCGCCATAGGGAAAGTCGCCAATGACCGCATACGTGAATGGACCCTCGTCGGCATTTCCATCGCCGTGGGCCAAGTCGGCAGAGATGCTTCCCGAGGGGGAGATCGCGTGCGCGTTAGGCGCCGATGTGTCCTGAGAACACGCGGTGGCGACGAGAGCAACGGCTACAGCTAGCCAGAAGCTGGAACTGGTGGTCTTCATGGTTGTGCGATGGGTTGGGGGTGACCGAAGTGACGTGTCGCCCCCAAGGTCGGGTCCGCCGGAAACGCGAACGTCACGGACGCGTCTCCCTCGCGTCTCGATGGCGCGCCGCCTCAGGCGTGACCGTCGCCTGGCGCGAGTCCACGCTAGCACGACAACTGCGGGCGTTCTCACGCGATCCGACCCTCGA
>Ga0310811_10003296_pt1 | contig 20295 bp, 15 predicted proteins | sample YCmetagenome_FD_207642 | JGI IMG/M metagenome (GOLD analysis project Ga0310811, IMG submission 207642) | Soil microbial communities from experimental microcosm in Duke University, North Carolina, United States - YC | ecosystem: Engineered > Artificial ecosystem > Soil microcosm > Unclassified ...
CGCTGGAGTGCGACGCATCAAGCATCGCCTGTTCAGCGATCCGATGGCGGCAACCGCGTGGCAAGCGTACAAGGAAACGTTCACGCAACAGCATCGGGTGGTAGATCGGCTCTATTGGCACCAACGGATCGGTGCACATGGCGGGACCATGGGCGGCAAGCTCGACTTATATCGTGTGTTCACCGAGCGGATGTTGCAACTTGCCGCTCCTGACGGAGCGATCGGCATGATCGTGCCGTCGGCCTTCCATGCGAACGAAGGTGCCAGTGGCATCCGGCAGCTTTATCTTCAGAATGCATCACTCGAGCAGTGCCTTTCATTTGAAAACCGAGAAAAGCACTTCGACATAGACGGCCGCTTCAAGTTCGCATTGGTGATTGCGCGGCGGCCAGGACCAACCCGCATTATGCGTTGCGGCTTCTATCTGGCCAACCTGGCAGAGATCGCCGATCCTTCACGCGTCATCACCTATGATCGTGCTTTCCTGGCAGCAACGGGTGGCGTCCATTCGACGTTCCTGGAATTGCGTCATCGCGATGACATGGAGTTGGTTCGCCGGATGCTCCGGGGTCACCAGTCGTTCATGGGATGGTCAAAAGCGACTGGCGTGACGCTGAGCCGTGAACTGCATATGACCGACGATGCTCGCATCTTCACGCCAATCTCGGATCTTCCGCGCTTGGCGTTGCGACATTACCTGCACCTGCACGAAGGGAAGACCATTCAACAGTTCAGTGACCGCTGGGACAACCGGCCACGCTATGCGGTCGCGGCGGACCTGCTCGCGCGCAAGCCGCGAACGCTTGACAGCACGCGCTATTATCGAGCCGCAAGCCGTGAAGTTGCCGGGTCAACCAATGAGCGCACCGCGATCGCGGCAATGCTGCCGCCTGGCGTACTCTGCGGCCACACGATCAGCGTTGAGCGCAGTCCGGCACATCGCCCGAACGCGTCCGCGTTGCTGCTGGTTGGGGTGATGAACAGCTACTGCTTCGACTGGCTGGTGCGGCAGAAGGCGGCAGCGCATGTCAGCATCTACATCCTGGCCGGGCTGCCGATGCCCAAGCTTGCACCGGACGCCGAGCGCTTGCTCGTGCATGGGGCCTTACGTCTCTGCTGCAATCATCGTGGCTTCGCGCGATTGTGGGCCGAGCAGCTTGGCAGCGCGTGGCGCGAGCCGTTATCGCTCAGATCATGGCCGGTGATCGGCGACCTCGCCGCTCGATGGGCGCTGCGTGCCGCAATGGATGCCGTTGTCGCCCACGGCTACGGCCTCGATCGTTCGCAGTTCGAGCGCATTCTGGACGGATTCAATCACAAATCGTATCCGACGGCACCGGCGCTATGCGTTGCAGCATTCGACGAAGTTGCCAGTCAGGGCCAGCACGCCTTCTGCTGCTCGCATGATCCCTATGCCGACATTCCCCTCGTCACAGCGAACGCGCTTCCGGTAATCAATCCACGGGCAACCCGCAATCTACCGGTTCGGCCCACCCGAGAGTATGATCATCGACAATGACAAGGGGAAACAACCGCCATGGAAGCGGAAAGCTTTGACTATATCGTCACCGGGGCCGGTTCGGCCGGCTGTGTGGTCGCTGCCCGGCTGAGCGAATCGGGCAAGTATCGGGTTCTGCTGCTGGAGGCCGGCGGCAAGGACCGCAACTTCTGGATCCATGTTCCGATGGGATTCTCGCAGGTCTATGCCAACCCGCGCGTCAACTGGATGTACGAAAGCGAGCCGGAAGAGCAGCTCAATGGCCGGGCGCTGTATCAGCCGCGCGGCAAGGTACTGGGAGGGACCAGCTCGATCAACGGCATGGTGTATATGCGCGGCAACGCGGCCGACTACGATGAATGGCGCCAGCGTGGCTGCACCGGCTGGGACTGGGACAGTGTCCTGCCGTACTTCAAGAAGGCTGAGCACCAGGAACGTGGCGCAAACGAATTCCATGGCATCGGCGGTCCTCTGCGTGTCTCCGATCAGCCGTTTCACACCGAGCTTGCGCGGCGGCTGGTCGAAGCCGCTATTCAGGCTGGCCTGCCACCAATCGAGGATTTCAACGATGGGCGCCAGGAAGGTGCCGGCTACTTTCAAAGTACCACCGGCGATCATCGCCGTTGGAGCACCGCCACGGCGTATCTACGTCCCGCGCGCAATCGGCCGAACCTCGTGGTGCGCACCAATGCGCACGCGGCGCGCATTGATATAGAAAACGGTCGCGCTGTCGGCGTCACCTATATGAATGGTCGTGCACCCCAGACAGTGCGCGTCCGCGGTGAGGTCATCGTCTCGGGCGGTGTGTTCAACTCCCCGCAGTTGCTGCAATTGTCTGGCATCGGACCTGGTGCGCTGTTACAGGACAAGGGGATTCCGGTGATCCGCGATATGCCGGCTGTTGGCAGCCATTTGCAGGATCATTTTTACGTCCGCTTGGCGTATCGCTGCACGCAGCCAATCACGATGAACGAGCTGGCCAACAGCCTGCCGCGGAAGGCGATTGCGCTGGCACAGTGGGTGCTGTTCCGCTCCGGCCCGTTGTCCGGCAACGGCGTCACTGCTGGCGCCTTCGCGCGCAGCGATCCGCGGCTTGAACGCCCCGACCTGCAATTCAATTTCTCGCCATGGAGCTACGCGTCGCGTGATCGGGGCGGTGCGGTGGCGCATCCATTTCCGGGTTTTAGCCTGAGCGCCGTTCATCTGCGTCCCGACAGCCGCGGAAGCGTGCGGGTCAAGAGCTCAGATCCACTTGCACCGCCCGCTATCCGCTTCAATTTCCTGCAGACACAATCAGATCTACAGGCGCTGACTGCCGGAATGCGGCTGGCGCGAAAATTCACCCAGCAACCGGCGCTCGCACCCTACGTCGCCGAGGAGATCATTCCCGGGCCGGCCACCCATAGTGACGCTGATTTCGAAGCCAATATCCGGCAGAATGCCAACTCCAATCTGCATCCGGTCGGCACGTGCCGGATGGGGCCGGATGGTGAGTCAGTGGTCGATCCACGACTTCGCGTGCATGGTGTCACCGGGCTGCGCGTAGCTGATGCGGCGATCATGCCGACGGTGCCAGCAGGCAACACGAACGCACCGACAATCATGATCGGTGAGAAGGCGGCAGACATGATCCTGGAAGATGCGCGGCGAGCCTGATCTGTTCTGCGGGATGCTTCGCTTCGCTCGCGATGACAGGGCCGCTTAACGCATCGCCGTGTGGGTCGTGCCGAATTGGTTCACGCCTTCGCCGATCAGCGCGAAGGGCGCCCAGAAGAATGGATGCGCGACCTGCGCCGGCAGATCCTTGCCGGCGCGATCGATCAGCCCGAGTTGCGCCGCTCGCAGATCGCCAGCCAGCCCGCCGTCCTCGTTGGCTGCAAGCCGCCGCAACGTATCGGCTACCAGGAACGCCGAGGTCTGATCGTTGATTGACCAGTGGGTCACCAGCATCGATCGCGCGCCCGCGAAGAAAAATGCTCGCGCCAACCCCGACAGGCTTTCGCCCGAAGTGCTGTTGCCCGGTCCACCACTGTTGCATGCCGACAGGATGACCACATTGGCATCCAGGTTCAGCCCCACCACGTCGCTTGCAGTCAACAGCGCACCGTTGGCATTTCGTGCCTTCGCTGGCGCTGAGGTCACGATGGCCGGCTGATCCTGACAGCGCAATTCAGCCGGCAGCAACGCGTGCGTCGCGAAGTGCAGAATCCGATAGTCTGTCAATGACATCTTGCGCACCGCCTCGGCTGTGAAGGCGGTATTGAGCAGCTCATCCGACGGTGACCCGCCAAGCAGCGCGCGCGCCGCATCCAGCTCGCGCTGCGCGTAAGGCAATGGCGGCAAGGATGCGAACAGCTTCGCGCTGTCGCTGCACGAGGCGCCAGGGAAGCTCGCCTCGGCCTGTGCCAGCGTTACCGGATGGAACCCGCCGAAGCCAAACCAGGGATGGGCCGCGCGAGATGTGCCCGCCTTGCGAAGTGCCACGAAATTGGCCGCCGAAGGCACGTGCGCAACTGCCATCTGGCGGACCAACCACGGTGCGGCCGCGAGGTTGGCCGGGTCCGCAGAGCCAGTCAGCAACAACGCGAATGGCAGCGACAACAGCGGTCCCGTAGGCGCCACAACCAGCGACTTCGCGCCGGTGAGCTGCTCGCTGAGCGGCCGCAGTGTCGCGTCATAGATTCCCTGCGCCGACTTCGCATCGAAGGGCGGCAACTCGCCGTTCGGCGATTCGATGCTGGCGCGCACGCGCTTCACCAGCGCTGTGATGGAAGAGCCGTTCGCCTTGACCGGCGCGACATCGATGGTGCCGTCGCGCAACAGGAATGTCCAGCCACCATCTCTGGTCAAGGTGATTGCAGCCAATGCCTCGCCGGGTTTCAGCGCGGCCAGAACCTCCGACGCAGGAACGACCTGCTGCACGAGTTGGCCGTAGTTTGGCGCAGCCGCCTGCAATGCGCCATCGGCGTCAGCGAGTTCCGCCTGTGCTTCGGCGATCGCCTTGTCGAGCGCCGCCGGACTGCGCGGTGCGTCCGGCGATGCGCTGCCCGGCAAAGCGCCACCGGCGAGAGCGTCGCGCTGACGAAAAAGTTCGGCGAGATGGTCGCCCGCATCCTGGCGGCGACGTATCGCCTGAGCGATCTTCGGATCTTTTGTGTTGGCGGCAAGCCGTGCCGCCGCTTCATCAATCTCGCGGCTCGTCGTCGAGTCCTGCGCGAGCTCCGAAGTCTCGAACATCGCGCCCAGCAGGCGCTGCCGATCCGTGGCATTTCGCGCAGCTTCCGTAGCGTAGGTCGAAAGGCACGGTTCCAGCAGCGTCGGATCGGTGCCGGAACGCAATTCGCGCAGCAGCTCGGTGCCGCGCTGACACAGGAGGACAGCAGCGGCCGTGTCACCCTGCTTGGCGGCGACGCCGGCTTGCAGCAGCGCAGTTTCTGCAACCGGGCGTGTTTGCGGCACCACTTGGGTAAAGTCGATCCGCGACGTGGCAAGCCCCGCTTCCGCCGCACCGGTATAACCGAGCAGATCCTGTGCGGTCGCCGCGGTGCGGGTAAGGCGGGCGGTCACGATGGGCACGCCGATGCCATTGCCCTTCGCCAGGGATTGAGCGGACGCAATCGCCGCAGCACTTTCGGCTGGACGCCCCATTCGCCGCAGCACGATGGACTGATAGCGGCGCACCTCGATCAGGCCCATCAGCGCCGATTGTGCTGTCGGATCGACCATCAATTGCTGATCAGGCGGTGTCACCAACGCTGTGGCACCATTTGCCGCGACAAAATTTACGCCGGGATTGGTCGCTTGCAGGCTTTCACGCGGCACGAGCGCCGCGTAGCCGCGCGCAGCCTGGTCGAGATAGCTCAGCGCCTGCTCATCGTGATTCTGATTCAGCGCATTGAGGGCGCGATAGTGAGCCAGACGCGCTGCCGCAGCCTTGTCGGTGGCACGAGGTGCCAAAGTGTCGGCCTGCCGGAACAGCGCATCGGCCTCGGCGAAGCGGCCCTGATCGGAGACCTGCAGCGCCAGGTGCATCAGCGCATTCACTGTGTCTGGATCATCATGACCCAAGGCATGCTGCTGCAAGGCGAGCGCGGCGCGGTAAGCGGTCTCCGCGGCAGCGAAGTTCTCTGCCAGGTTGGAGCGCGCGCCGAGCTCCATCAGCCGCTGATATTCGCCTACATCCGATGCACGGAATGCGTGCGCCGCCAATCGCGACGCAAGCAGTGAGTCGGCGGCGGATTGCGGCAAGGCCACGGTGGCTGCGCTTATCTGCCCGGACTGCACACCAACGGCTCGCTCGATCAATGGCAGTGTGGGGAGGATGCCATCCGCCTGGTACAGACGCCCACCGGCAACCACCAGCAGCGCGACCTGCGGCCAGCCGCCGATGCGGCGCGTGCATTGCAGCATCACGGCTGGATCGCTCTGCAAGACAGTCGTTGTGGTTGGTGCATTGCAGTCGAAGCGGTCGTTGATGCCAGAGCGCCAGGGACTGCTTGTGGCGACAGACATCAACGATGCAGCATCGCCTGGCCCTGCGTCGCTGATGCGTGCGGCCGGTTGCTGCCACGTTCCGCAGAACACATCGAAGGAGCCGCTCGCCCCGGATGGCAGCAAGTTACAGCTCTCGCCGCTCGCGTTCTGTCCCAGGCTGATGCCCTTGTTGCCTTGCGAAGCCCCGGAGCTGCCACCGACGTAAGCTGATGGCGGCGGCTGTGCGCAACTTGCCAGCAGGCAGGCGAAGGTCAGGCGCAGGAGCCACTGACGCATCTCTAGTAATCCAGGTAACTGATGTTTGGCGGCACGACGTCCGGATTGGTCAGCCGCGGCGCAATGGCGGGCAGCACCGGCAGAGCGATGAGCACGAGGCGCGGCAGGGTCGCCAGCGGTGGCGGTGTCCCAGGCAAGAAGGGAGCAAGCCCGCCCAATGCGGATGTTATGGCGTCGTTGGGGAGCCGGATCGAGGTCGGGGAGGCGCACACCGCCAATGCAATAATGCAGCCATTGAACGTGTAGTTCGCATTGACGGCCGGCTCGATGAAGCCGAGAGCGGCAGCAGGGCGACCGCTGACGCCAGCGATCGTGCCACCGAGAGTGGCATGTCCCGGCGTCGCATAGGAGACATCGAGCGCGTTGACGAACACGTTGCCGGTCGCCGCGCCGTCGGTGAGATTCAGGATCAGCCAGGTGTCGCCGTTCCTGCCCACCAATCCCAGATGCGTATCGAATTGGATGTTGCCGGTTGTGCTGATCTGCAGCGTGTTCGGATCTGCGATCTTGTCCAATACGAAGCTGGTGCCGACTTGTACAAAGTTCGCTGCTTGCAGGTAGGCACCCAGGGCGCCGTTGGCTGGCTCCAGTGCGGGTTGGATTGCTCCACCTGGCCTGACGTTTCCGTCTGTCAGGATTTCCGCACCGTTGCCCAGAGTGATCTGGTGGGCCGGATTCAGGATCGTGATGTTTTTGGCACTGAGCGCCGTGGAGATCAGCAGGTCGACGTTGTCATTCACCCTGATGTTCGATGCGCTGATGCCGAAGATCGTGCTGATCTGGTTGTTGCCGGTGAGCGCGACGGCGCCGTCGGCAACCGCGAACAGGGTACCCACAGTCATCGCGCCGGTTTCGTTGATGTTGTTGGTGGCACTTGTGACCAAGGTGCCGGCGGCCACAGAGCCGGGGATCGAGATGTTGCTTGCGCTCAATCCGACGGCCGCTGAGCTGAGCTGGCCGTTGATGGTGAGAAGTCCCGTCGTGTTGAGTGCGGCGTCGATACTCGCCGTCACGTTGCCATTAACGGCGAGATTACCGGTGTCTTTCAGACTGAAATTGGTGGCGACGACATTGCCGAGCGCGGCAATGGCATTCTTGGTCCCGGGCAAATTGACAGTGCCGGTGAGCCCGCCGGAACTGGAGAGGAGGTTGGCGATGATCGTGCCGGACGCGGCCTGGCTCACCGGACCAGCCGACGTGATGTCGAGCGTGCTGCCAGCCTTCCCAACGCCTGCGTTGCCGGTCAGCGTGATGCCTCCCGCACCGCTGTTCATGACGATGTTGCCGGCGGCGACGGAACCGGCAGTGCCAATGTTGATCGTGCCATTGGTGCCGGACAGCAGGCTGACTGTGCCACCCTTCGAAGTGACGACGCCGCCGATGGAAATCAAAGGTGACGGCTGTGCAGCGGGTGGTGGAGGGGTGCCAAACGGACTCTTCGCGGGAGCCGCGCCGCCAGTTGCCAGAGTCACATCGCCGGATGCGCTGACCGCGACGCCCGGTGACACCGTCAGTATGCCACCAGCTTCCAGCAGGAGCGTCTGACCTGGCTGGGTGAGGTTGATGTCGGCATCGACAGTCAGTGTCTTGAGGGCTTGCAGTACGACGTCCGCTGTCGATTGGTTGATGACGAAGTTGGAGAGCGTATCAGGCGTGCCGTTCAGTCCGTCGCCTGCGAAAATGGTGCCGTTGTTCGCAAAGAAGTTCTGGGCCTCGGTGCCGTCGAAGTCGTCAGGTTCGACGATATCAAGGAAGGTCGGATCAAGCAGCCAGGTGCCGACTTTGCCGTGCGGAGCACTGAGATCAACAGGCACCGTAACCCCGAGCGTATTACCGGAGGTCTCCACAAAACCTCCATTGCCTCCGTTGGCACCGCCGGTTGCGGCGATCTGACCGTCGATCTGCGTGGTGCCGCCCGACAGTACGGTGACGCGCCCGCCATCGCCCTTGTCGGTGGCATCGGCCTTGATCGTGGCGCCCTTGGCCACGGCGACGTTCTTCGCGGTCAGCGTCGATGTGACGCCCGGCCCACCCTTGGCGCGCGCCAGCGTGGTGCCGATCCCGACCGTGCCGCCGCCGGCCTTGCCCGAGGCATCGATCCGCGCGGTGGAGGCGACGCCGACATTGCCGTCGGTCACCGCCTCGATCGCGCCGCCCACCGTGCCAGGCTTCGTGCCCACCGCCGACAGCTGGCCCTCGACGATGATCGACCCGCCCACGCCGTTCAGCGCGATCGTGCCGGTGTGCTCGCCCATCGTCGCCGTGCGGATCGTCCCGCCGGCATCCACCAGGGTCTGCACGATGCCGTCGGCCGCCCGCGCGGTCAGCTGCACCGTGCCGCCATCGGCGATGATCACCCCGGTGTTGGTCACCAGCGCGGCCACCGGCTTGCCGTCCTTGCCCGCCGGCACCTGTGTCACCCGGTTGGTGACATCGAGCGACAGCAGCCCGTCGCCATACAGGTCCAGCGTCGCGGTCTTCGCTCCGGCCAGCACCACGTGGCCCAGCGTGGCGGTGATGGTGCCGTGATTGGCCACCTGCGGCGCCACCAGCGCGGCGAGCCCCGCCTGCTTCACCGTGATGTTGCCGTCGTTGACCACCGCGGCGTTGGGATTGCCGGGCTGGTCGAGCACCACCTTGCCGCCGGCCATGAAGCCCTGCACCGCCTTGCTGGACATGCCGATGGCGGAGACCATCAGGCCGTTGGTGTTGACCTGGGCGCCTTTGGTGAAGGTGACGCCGGACTGGTTGATCAGCACGACCTGGCCGTTGGCGTCGATGCGGCCGGCGATCTGCGAGGGGTCGGGTCCGACCACACGGTTCAGCGTGACGGCGGTGCTCGAGGGCTGGTGGAAGCTGACGCTCTGCTGGCTGCCGACGTTGAAGCTCTGCCAGTTGACGGCGGCGCGCTGGCTCGACTGGTTGATCGCGGTGTTGCCGGCGGTCTGGTTGATCGAGGCCGAGCCGGCGATCACCACGCCCCCGGTGGGACGGGCATTCGGCGCCGGTTGCGCCTGCGCAGGAAGAGTGAGGACGAGCGATACCGTAGCCTGAAGGGCCGTACTCATCATCAGCGCCGGACGCGCGCGCCTTGCGACGCCGAGCAACACGACCTTGTCCCTGCGCCGCGCCCGCGCCATCAAAGGCACTCCCGCCATTTCGGCTTAGAATCTAGTCAGAACCCGCCAATAGAACGCGCCGCCATACAGTGCCGAAACGGCGGCCGGGCCGCTGCTGGACCCACCATTCGGGAAACGATTGAAGCGCGCCAGACCTTCCAAATCGACTTCAACATAGCGGGTGAGTTGTGTGCGAACACCACCACCGGCCGAGTTGATCATGGCAGCATGGTCGGTGCTGAGGTTCTGCCAGGTCTCACCCCAATCATAAAACAGGTAGTATTGCTGCGAGATATCAAACGACCTGCCGAACAGAGACGTTTCGAAGCCGGTGTTCAGCTGCAATTCGACCGTCGCCGCCAACGCTTTGTCGCCCGCCACCTGCCCGGCGTAATAGCCACGGGTGAATTGTGATCCGCCAAGGTAGAATTGTTCCGACGGAGGCAGGATGTTGTCCGACCATTGCCCTGCCACGAGTCCCATCAAAGCGACGCTGGAGCCTTCCCACGGTGTGAACAGGGTCTGGGTCCGCGTTGCCTGGAAATTCATCTTGAAGAAATCGACTCTCTCCCCGGGGCGCGCGTTCGGATTGGTCGAAGCGCCAAGAATGGGCAGGCCCTGCGATATCCGCGCCGATACCTGATTGATCGCGCTTCGATCAGCGCCGAGCCAGATGTCCGACAACGCGTAATCCTCACCGAAGCGCACGACGCGCAGGGAATCATAGCTCGCCTGCAGCCGCGTCCCCGTCGCGGTCGTGGTGATATTCGATTCGATGCCGTCCAGCGCGGTATAGACATTCAGTGTCTGCTGGCGTGACCGAATCACAGGATAGCTGACCTGTCCGCCGAACACGGTTGTCGTCCCGTTATAGCCGATCGTGCCAAGCGCGCCGGTCGGGACGGTTCCTCCATAGCCTGCGTAGAGCTTCCCCTTCAGCCCCGTGCCGCCGATGAAGGACTCCAGCGATGCCTGACCGAAATTCTCACTATTGGGGAACGTATGGTAATATGAAATCTCTCCCTTTTCGCCGTACTCCGTGAAACTGTTGAAGTCGAGCAAGCCGAGGATTTCGATTGGCCCGGTCTCGTTGAATGCACGGTTGTCGATACTTGCCAGGCCTGAGATCGGCTGCCGGCTGACCTGGGCGATCAGATTGAGCGAGCCTGGCTGATCGGCGGAGGGCTCGAGCACGGCGCGCAAACTGACGCCGGGCACATCCTGCGCCAGCAGCAGGTAGCGCTCCAGCGTCACCGAATCGATCGGCTGCTTTTCGGTCAGCCTGTTCAGGAAGCGCAGCACCTGCGTACCGGCGGGACCAATGTCGCCATCGAGTTTCACACTGGCGATGCGCCCCTCTGTGACCAGGAAGTGCAGACGGTAGTTGCTGTCTATACGTGCCGAGACGGTGGTCAGGACGAAGCCATCGCTGCGGTAGCGTTGGAGGATCGCCTCGCGCGCCGCATCGATCTTCGGTAGCGGCACTGCCGGGCCCGTGAGCCCTGCGGCGAGGGCAGCGACGTCCGCTCTTGGATAAGCGGTGACACCCTCCACGTCCACCGAGTCGACTCGAACCGGCTTGTCGGGAACCTCGCCGCTGGGCGCTGTCGGAAGCGGGACCGCCGCTCCCGGCGACACTGACGGCGGCGCAGGCGGCAATACGCGCGGAATCGGTGAACCTTGCGGCACCAGAGTGGCTGGCGATGGTAGTTGCTGCGGTGTCTGGGAAACCGCCATTGGCACGCCCCAAGACGCGCCAAGTATTGCGGACATCATCCCCACACGCAGGAATCGCGCGGCATATTGTGTGACCCGGCCCTTGTGCGGACCGATTTCCCCTTGCTTCACGTTTCTTCCTTTTGTCCCGGGCGATCCGGAGGAACACTCCGGGCGAGGTTCGGAGAGACGTTACGACTCTGTCAATGTGAAGCCGCACCAAACCTTATGCAATTTCCGATACCTGGAGGCAATTTTTTCGATCAACTCTTTGCGCCGGATGAGGAATGATCGGCGCGGCCGCCGATCACTCCAGCGCGTCGCGGAGTTGGCGCTCGTAGTGGCGGTAGTACTTGTCCGTCACCAGGTCGGTCTTCACGACCACGGCGACATCGATGGTGTTGAACTGGCGGTCGATCACTGCACCGTCGCCCACGAAGCCGCCGAGTCGGAGGTAGCCTTTGATCAGCGGCGGCAACTGGGCCTGGACTCGCTTCGGATCCAGCAGATGAGGCAACAGCCGGCGCATGTCCACGTAGCGATGAGGCAGAGCGCGCGGCCGAAGCGCAGGCGGCGCAAGGTGATTGTAATAGAGGTAGGTCAATTCCGATGCGAGCGCGTCCGGATCCGTGCCATGCAGGCTGGCACAGCCGAACATCAGGTCGATCTGATAGTGGAAGACGTAGGCGGCGATGCCGCGCCAGAGAAGCTGCATGGCGACGCGGCTGCGGTAGGCGGCATCGACGCAGGAACGGCCGAGTTCGAGAAGGCGGCCGGGGAAAGCCTCGATCGGGGTGATGTCGTATTCGTCCGCCGAGTAGAAGCGCCCCAGTCTGGCGGCTGCCTCGCGCTGGATGAGCCGGTAGGTACCGACCACGCCCTCGGCGCCCGGACCGATCGCGTGGTCGACCACCAGCAGGTGGTCGGCGACTGCATCATAGGCGTCGCGGTCACGATGCGCGGCCGGGGCGGCAGGATCGGGGCTTGCCCCCATCTCGTCATAGAACACCCGGTAGCGAAGCGCCTGCACCGCGTCGATCTCGGCGGGGCTCGACGCTATCCTGACCCCCAGATTGCCAGCCCGAAGCTCCGGGAATGGCAGGCTGTCGGAGCGCGCTCTGGCGAGCATCTGTTCGATTGTCATCGCGCCGCCCTTCCGTGATCCATCGCTTCGTCAACCTCATGAGCAGAAGCCGCGGCGCGGCGCGGCGCGCGCGTCCGTGCCTGATCGCCCTGCACCGGCCCGCGGCGCCGGCCGAACAACTCCAGGCGCAGCGAGACGAGGTCGAAACCGAGCCGCTCCGCCATCGTTTGCATCAGTCGCTCGTATTCGGGGTCCTGGAACTCGATCACCTTCCCGGTTTCGATGTCGATCAGATGGAAGTGGTGGCCGTGCTCGGTCGGCTCATAGCGCGCCCGGCCGCCGCCGAAATCCCGGCGCTCCAGGATCCCCTTCTCCTCCAACAGCCGGACGGTCCGGTAGACCGTGGCGATCGAGATGCGGGCGTCCAAAGCACTGGCGCGGCGATAGAGCTCCTCGACATCCGGATGGTCGGACGCCTCGGAGAGCACGCGGGCAATGACCCGACGCTGCCCCGTCATCTTGAGGCCTCGTTCGACGCATAGGCGCTCGATGCGCGATTCCATCGGATTCCCTGCGTTCAACCTAGCCCGAACCCGCCACCCCAGACCAGACCCACGGCGTAGCCGATCCGGGTCGAGGCTGTCCAACCCCCGCGTGAGCGAACGCCCGGGCAAGATGGAGGCCGGGGCCTTGCCCGGGACCCCACCGAGGAGTTCTGCTCCTTGGAACCCGCTTTGTCTGTCGGCGAGGCGGCTAGCGTCGGCGTGAGCGGGGCTTGGTGCCGAGGCCGATCTTCTTGGCGAGGGACGAGCGATGGCGAGCGTAATTGGGGGCTACCATCGGGTAGTCGGCGCCGAGACCCCAGCGTTCACGATATTGCTCAGGCGTCATGTTGTAGGAGGTCTTGAGGTGCCGCTTGAGCATCTTCAATTTTTTGCCGTCTTCCAGGCAGACGATGTAGTCGGGCAGCACCGACTTCTTTACTGGGACTGCGGGCTGAGGACGCTCGGGGGAGGCTGGTTCCTTGCCGACGCCAGCCAGCGTCTTGTACACTTCTTGGATCAGCGACGGCAGAGAGTCCGGGTTGACCGTATTGTTTGACACATGCGCCGAGACGATTTGTGCCGTCAGTCCCAGAACGTCGTTATCAGGCACCGTCTCAGGCATCGGAGTTCCTTTCTCGGACTAAGACTTGGCGCCATATAGAGGCGCGTCTAGCCGTTTCGCAATGGTTATTTATCGCATCTTCGTACAGGCCAATAACATGACAGACAAGCAAGCAGCCGACCAGGAATTGGACATAACCTCCGAGGTTTGTCCGATGACGTTTGTGCGGACCCGACTGGCGCTCGATCGGATGCAGCCTGGGCAAACTCTGCTTGTGCATTTGCGTGGAGAGGAGCCGTTGCGGAACGTCCCGCGGACCGCGCGGGAGCAGGGGCATGACGTGATCGCGCTGGATACCGACGCTGCTGGAATCGCGCATCTGCTTCTGCGCCGAGGGGGATGAGCGCGAGGTCGGTCAGTCACGAAATATTCATACGCAGGACCAGCGCATCGGCCTGGTTCGGATAGTAGCGAGGGCGCCGGCCGACCTCGATAAAGCCGAATCGGGCATAGAGGTTTCGGGCAGGAACGTTGCCCTCGGCGACCTCGAGAAAAATGCTCCGGCCACCGCGAAGCAGCGTTTCCTTGCAGGCGGCTCCCATCAGCAAGCTGGCAATTCCCTGTCGGCGAACGTGCGGCGCGACAGCCAGGGTAAGGACCTCGGCCTCGTCCACCGTCACGCGGCCGAGCAGCATACCGCCGCGCTCGTCGAGCCATCCGAACCCGCCCGGCAAGGCGAGTTGCAGGGAAATCGCGTCTTCGCCCCAGACTTCGTTCGGCGGAAAAGCCGCGGCGTGGATCGCCGCCAGAGCAGGCACGTGCCCCTGCGAGGCTGGCTGGATCACGCGGCTGGCGCGGGGCGAAGCCCGCCCGCGGGCAGTTTCGCTTCGGGCGGATCGACGTACAGCGGCTGTGCCTCAAGCGGTGGCAGCCGGCCGGCGTGGCGGTGCTCGGCGACGACGGCGATGTGGCGCGCCATCGGCAGGCGGGCGTCGGTCAGCATGACGTCGACATCGCGCGCGGCGAGCCACGCGGCGACGGCTGGGGCGGCGTCTCCGGCGACTGCGACCTTGCTCGTCGTCCGGGGCAGATCCGCGAGGGAGAGTGCGATCGCGGTGCCGGCACGTTCCAGGAAAATCCGGCCTCGCCGGCTGTCGGTCACTGACCATAGCTCCCTTGCCCCAATGAAGGGCAACGAGTCGGCCAGCGCCTCACCAACGGTGACACCGATGACCGGGATGCCGGCAGCCCGACCGATGCCGTGGGCGAGCGCGAGGCCAGCCCGAATACCGGTGAAACTGCCTGGACCCACCGTAACGGCAACGAGGTCGAGATCGGCCGCGCGCAATGCCGCATCGCCCAGCACCGCTTCCGCCATGACCGGCAACAGGGCGGCATGGCCCTGCGAAGCCTTCTCCTGCCGCAGCGCCACCATCTGCTGATCGATGACAATCGCCGCGCCACAGCGCGCCAGAGCAGCATCCAATGTCAGGATGCGCATGGGTCTAGGCAGGCGGCGATCAGTTGGGCAAAAGCCCGCGCCCGGTGGCTCAGCACATGTTTCTCGGCGGCCTCCATTTCGCCGAACGTCGCGGTGCAGCCGGTGGGTTTGAACATCGGATCGTAACCGAAGCCGTGCGTCCCGCGGGGCGGCCAGGTAGCAGTGCCATCGACGCGGCCGACGAACGTCTCGGCGTGGCCGTCGGGCCAGGACAGGCAGAGCGCGGCGACGAACCATGCGCGGCGATCAGGCTCCTGGCCTATTTCGCGATGGACCCGCGCCATCGCGGCAGCGAAATCCTTGGCTGGTCCAGCCCAGCGAGCGGAGTAGATACCCGGGGCACCATCGAGAGCAGCGACGCAGAAGCCGGAGTCGTCTGCGAGCGCCGGCAGGCCGCTCACCTGGGTTGCCGCAAGAGACTTGATGCGCGCGTTGCCGACGAAGTCCGGCGCGTTCTCTGGTGGTTCGGGCAAGCCAAGCGCGCCGGCGGAAACGACGTCGATTTGGTATGGGCGGAGCAGGTCCACGAGTTCCGCCAGCTTGCCAGGATTGTGGCTGGCCAGCACGAGCTTCGTGCCTGGATCGAGCCGCCGCGCCATCAGGCCGCCGCAACGGCCTGGCGCTGCGCCTCGAACAAGGCCGCGGTGCCCTGCCGCGCGAGGGCAAGCATGCCGAGAAACTGCGGCTCGCTGAACGCCGTCTTTTCCGCCGTGCCCTGGATTTCGACGATGCCGCCACTGTCGGTCAGCACGAAGTTGGCATCGGCGTCGGCCGAGGAATCCTCGGTGTAGTCCAGGTCCAGCACGGGCTCGCCGGCGGAGATGCCGCAAGACACCGCGGCGACCTGGCCCACCAGCGGGATGGCCTTGATGACATTCATCTTGTGCATGTGGCGGAAGGCGAGGCTGAGCGCCACCCAGGCACCGGTGATCGCGGCGCAGCGGGTGCCGCCGTCGGCGTTCAGCACATCGCAGTCCAGCGTGATGGAGACTTCGCCCATCTTGCTGCGGTCCACAACGGCGCGCAGTGCACGGCCGATCAGGCGCTGGATTTCCTGGGTGCGGCCGGATTGCTTGCCGCGCGCGGCTTCGCGTTCGCCGCGCGTGTGGGTGGCGCGGGGCAGCATGCCGTATTCCGCGGTGACCCAGCCGAGGCCGGAGTTGCGCAGGAACGGAGGAACGCGGCCTTCGACGCTGGCGGCGCACAGGACCTCGGTGTTGCCCATGCGAATCAGGCAGGAGCCTTCGGCGTGGCGGGCGAAGCCGGGGGTGAGCGAGACGGAACGCAGGGCGTCGGCGGCACGGCCGGATGGGCGCATGAGCGATAGACCTTTCCAAAGGGCGCGGAACGTAGCCCGGGATGGCCGCGGCTGGAACCACTTGCGGTCGTCGCAGATGTTTCGTGCACGCGCCTGGCATGCAATCGTTCCGCCATGGCTGTTCGTTCGGAGGCTCGTCCGGTTGGTCCCGCGCCAGGCGCACCGGAGCTGCACGAAGCGGCGCTGGACTACCTTGCCCGCTATGCCGCGACCGAGGCCGGGCTGCGGCGCGTGCTGGAACGGCGCATCGACCGATGGGCGCGGCGCGCGGAGCGGGACGCCGACCCCGAGTTGATTGCGGCGCAGGCTGCCGCGGCGCGAGAGGCTGTGGAGGACGTCGTCGCACGGCTGGCGGCCGTCGGTGCGGTGAATGACCAGACCTATGCCGAGAGCCGTGCGCGAAGCCTGGTACGGGCGGGGCGGTCGCGGCGTGGGGCCGCGGCGCATCTGGCTGCCAAGGGGGTGGATGCAGCAACCGCGCAGTCCGTACTGCCAGAGGATGCGCAGACCGAGCTGGCGGCGGCATTGGTACTGGCGCGCAAGCGGCGGATCGGGCCGTTCCGCCGGGGAGACCCTCCGGACGAAGCGGGACGGTGGCGCGAGCTCGGCGTGCTGGCACGCGCAGGGTTCACGCAGGACGTGGCGCGCCAGGCGTTGGCCATGGAGCCCGATCAGGCGGAGACACTGGTCAACGCGTTCCGGCGCTGAGCGCCAAACCGGTGGCTGAGGGCGATGGCCGGTGCGTCGATCCAGCGCTGGAAGGCGATGGCCGCAAGCAAAGTGACTGCCAGGAACAATGCGAAGGCTGCGGTGATCGACGGCAGCGCGGTGAACGCAAGGCAGACCACGGTGAACAGGATCGGGAAGTGCAGCAGGTAGATGCTGAAGGATAGCCGGCCGAGGTGGCGGAGCGGTACGCTTTGCAAGGCGGGCCAGAGGTATGGGGCGTGGCGGACGCCGAGGAACAGCGCGACGGCCGCGAGCTGGCTTTGGAACTGGAACAGGGTCGGCGCGGCGGCCAACTCGGTGTGCGCCAGGAATGCGCGGGCTGGTTCGAGGATCGGCCAGTTCCTGATGGCGCTCATCGACAGGCCAAGCAGGAGGAGGATCGCACCCCCCAGCCTCTCGCCCCTGCCCTGTCGCTGAGCGAGCGGGGGAAGGAGGTGGCCCAGCACGAACAGGAAAATCGGATGCGTGCCGAAGGCGATGGCACAAGCGGCGATCGCAACGTGATGCAGCGCAGGTGACCATGCGCGCAGCGTGACGAGGCATAGCACCAGCAGTGAGCCGTATAGTTCCAGGTGCAACGACCAGAACGGTGCGTCGAGCGATTGCTGCATGGGTGTCAGCAAGCGCGCGAACGGCATGAACAGGGTTACCTCGCGATAGCCGAGCAGCAGGCTGTCGAGGCCGATCTCGCGGGCCAGATGCTCGAATGTCGGGGCGCCGCTGGAGTCCATCGCCAGCCATTTCGACCCGGTCAGCGCGGCAGCGGTGCCGTGCGCGTAGGGCATCGCGGCAATCAGCACCGTCGCAATCGCTGCCGCTACGGCGACCGGGATCGCCAGGCGCACGATGCGTTTGCCGAGCTTGGTCGTGAAGGGGCCGGGACGCGCGAATGAAGGTGTCAATACAGCGCCGCTGATCAGGAAGAACACATAGACCGCGGTGTGGCCGTCGAACAGGATGGACAGCGGCGGCCAGGCTTGCTCGGCGGTGGTGGGTATAAAAGCGGTGACAAAGTGCAGCAGCACCACCTGCATCGCCGCGATGCCGCGCAGGCCCTCCAGGTATTGCACCTTGCCAGTCTGCATCGGCGAGATTATCGCACTTCCATGACCAACACGGAACCACACGATGGGTTGACGCTGTTCGGCAGCTTCACCTCGAGCTCGAGCTACAAGCCGATGCTGTATCTGTCGCTGGCGCGGCTGCCATTCGCGTTCCGCACGGTGAACCTGAAATACGGAGCGCAGAAAGAGGCGGACTACCTGGCGGTGAACCGCTACGGCCAGGTGCCGGCGCTGCGGCATCGCGGGCTGACGATCGTGCAGTCGAACGCGATCCTGGATTATCTTGCGCGCACCACGGGGCATTTCGCGGGTGCAAGCGAGCAGGAGCAGTGGACTGCGCGTGAGTGGCTGTCGTGGGAGGCGGACAACATCACGAACGTCGCGAAGGTGCGTCACTACAGCCGGTTCCGGCAGGTCGATCCGGCGGTGATGGACTATTTCCGTCCGCTGGCCGAGGCGGCGATCGGCTTTGTCGATCGTGCGCTGGAGGGACGCGATTGGCTGGTGGGCGATGGACCGACAATCGCCGATATCGGCTGCTGGGGACGGATGGTTTTCATGGCGGAGGGCGGACTGGAGATCGCGCGGTGGCCGAACGTGCAGGCGTGGTCGCAGCGGCTGGCGGCGATTGCAGGGTATGGGCTGCCCTACGATCTGGTTCCGAAGAAGGACCGGGTGTTCGAGGCCTGATACCTGCTGTAATTGCGGGCAATGCCGGCGGGGTTGCAATGACCCGCACATGGAACCGCGGAATGTGCTGACACGCGTATTGCTGTGGGCGGCAGACGCATTTTAACGCAGAGGCCACGGAGGCAGTCGCAGAGTTGCGCAGAGAAGATTGGGCTATTCGGCCCGTCTGTTGGGGAAGCGATTGCACAGCCAACCAATCCGCGTCGCGCAGCTAGTCTGTGTCCAAGGATCAACCCACCCGCCCCTGACCACTTGGAGTGGGCAAAGCCACTGATCACGGCAACATAATGACGTTGTAACGCCGTGAACAGCGCAAGTGCAGTATGTGCACAAGTCGGCTCAAAGCGTGTCGTCAGGGCTGGAGGAGGAAGTCGGATGCCGAAATACTATGCAATCCCAATAAACAACAGCAACATGTATCTGCCTGTCAGGGCGGCAATAAACCCGTACGGCCCCGACCAGAACTGGTGTCAGTCCATGCCGCAGGTCATCGGTGGCGCCGATAGGATGGACGAAGGACCATGGCCGACGCTGGTACGCGAGGCGCACGAAGAATCGCATGGCAAGATCACGCTAGACCCGGCGGCCAATGCAACGTTGGTGCACAAGGCAACGGTCAATAATACGGCGAATTATTTCTACCAGGTCGCCAACGCGCAATACAATGCTGCCGTTGTACTCCCGGCAGCGACCCTGCAACGACGGGATTATCGAGAGACGACGGGCGCGGTGATTGTGGCGGACATGAACAACGCCCCGTCAGCCACCCGGATCCAGCTCGCTCGCTATCTCGTGCCGCTGACCGGGCTTGCGTATACCGAGGCTGAATACAAGGACTTCTTCGAATCGCAATCCCTCATAGCGATATGGAAAGTGGTGAATCGATTTCGTGGCAAGACCTACAGCGTCGAGTACAACAACAAGGAGCGTAAGACGGACTGATACTGTTCCTGGCATACTCGCACGATCGGAAATCAGGCCGATGCGGGAATGCCCAAGCCCCGGCATGGGCCCTCCTCGCGATCTGGTGCCTGCTGCGGCGATGCTCGATCGCCGGCATGACCTTGAGATGTTGAAGGCTCAGGCGGAACAGCAGCAAACGTGCCGATGTCAAATCCGATTGGACGACGCTGTCAGTAGTCCTGCGAGCCCTTCATTCCGGCGACCGATTTGGATGCCTCATGAACGCCGGGCCAGGATAGCTGAACGGAAACCGCAGGGTCGGATTTAGGAAGCATCGTCACCCCGCCGGCGATATCGGTGATGCAAACGGCCGTCTTGCCGGTCGGAAATTCGAAAGCCTCCCGCCGATTCACGGGCTTTTTCCCAGGCTTCGTGATAGCGCCGAAGATTGCGCCTGGATCGGCAACGATGTTTCCTTCCGCAGGTTCGTCAGTCACCCGGCCTTGCTCATAGAAGCGTATCCGATAGGAGGGCTGCGAAACCGGGCTCCGACAGCATGTCCAGTAGATATCAAGCGGCGTTCCCAGTTTTCGCTTCAAAAACGATATGATGCTGCTCAGCGTCACAGTAAATTTCAGTCGAGGCTGTAGCAGATATGTGCTGTCGTTTGGCCAGTCGGCTGCCCGCAATGCCTCGCCCTTCGTTACCATGATGCCGGCAAGATCGGGACACAGAAAATGCTCGTAGTATGGACTACCCTCCGCGTTCGAACCGGCCCAGGTCTCGTAAGTCTTGC
>Ga0310811_10003297_pt1 | contig 20294 bp, 16 predicted proteins | sample YCmetagenome_FD_207642 | JGI IMG/M metagenome (GOLD analysis project Ga0310811, IMG submission 207642) | Soil microbial communities from experimental microcosm in Duke University, North Carolina, United States - YC | ecosystem: Engineered > Artificial ecosystem > Soil microcosm > Unclassified ...
TGGGAGCCGCTGCCCTTGAGGGAGTTGAAGAGAACCTCGAAGGGCAGTTGTCCCCTTTCAATCTTGGCCTTCTGTTTTTGTCGAGCGGCGAGAGTGTCGCCAAGGAAGCGCCGTCCGCCATGATGGCTACGCTGGGCAAACTGGCACACCTTGGATTTACCGCGCAGATGACTCTGGGAACGGTGGACGCTGCCGAAGCTTCGGTGGACGCCTTCAAGCGCGGCGACTACGAGTCTGGGGTGAAGCTGGCCGTCTCGGGTCTGATCTCAGGCGTGATGGCGCGGTCTGGCCTGCACGATATCGATGCGCAGCAAAACGTGAAGATTGCGCTGGACAAGAAGGCGCAGCAGCTTCATCAGAGAAAGTTTGCGGACCTCGATCCAAAGCAGCAAGCACAGACCGTCTACGAAGCGACGAAGGCAATGCCACTGCATGCGGAGCTTGGCGGAGCGGACGACTTCATCGAACGGGCGAAGCGTCAGGGATTCCAGCCTCCTGTCGTCTCGGACCAGCTGGGAGAGCGTCTGGAGAAGACGCTGGCCAGCGGCGTACAGCCTCTGGCTCCGTTGCCCGCCGCAACCCCAGAAGGATTCAAGGCCGGTCGTGACTTTCTGCAAGTGATGCGCAAGGAAGCCAGCGATGCGAACCGCCAGGCGGCGGCAGACGATTTTCGCGAGAAGGTCAGGGCGGAGATGTCGCGGATTCCGTCGCCAGAGAAGACGAGTCTTCCAGACCAGCCGACTGTTCTGAATGTTCCGGTGTACTCGCCGTGGGAGCGAGAGGGCATTCGTTACGAGAACCAGAAGGCCGCGGCGATGCGCGTGATCGAGACGGAGCGGGCGGCGGAGCAGGCGCGACAGGATCGCGAGGCACAGCTTGCCGACGATGCACGGCGCCGCTCCGAGGATACCGAGCAGGAAGCGGCACGGCGCAGCGGTCAGATGGAGGTGACGGACCGTCGCAGCCAGCCAGAGATCCATCAGCAGATCCTGAACGAACTGGGAGAGCGGGAGAATCTGCGCAGCGAAGTGGGACGCATGTACGAGCAGCACGTTGCGGCTCTTTCGCAGATGACCGATGGCATGGGATTCCGCAGCACCGACCTTGCGGCGAATCTGATCCGTTCGAAGCGAGAGCGCGGAACTACGCTTTCTCCCGAAGAAAACTCTGTTCTGGCGATGCATGCCAAGCGCGAAGAGCTCATCCGCAAACTGGCGGACACGAAGCCGGCGACGCGGAAGATGCTGGACGAGCATCTTGCGACGCAGGATGCGGAGACGGTTCGCAATGTGGTGGCCTTTACAGAGCGTGAAACCGCTTTGCGCGATGCCGCCCACAACCTCGAAGAACAGGCACGGTTCTCCGGTACGCCAGAGGCTGCCGATCTTCTGTCGCGGCAGGCCATTGAGGCGCGGCAGATGGCGGAGAAGGTCATCACCGACCGAGAACGCGCACAGGCGGCGCAGATTGCACGGCATGAAGAGAAGCAGGTGGTTCTGCGTGGACCGAGCGTACCGTACACGTTGGGCGGTACGACAGAGGTTCATCTTCCAGACGGCCGCGCTCTGAAGGCGCGGTACGCGGCGATCCGGCTGAGCGAACTGATTCTGTCGCACGACCCATTCAGCTTTCAGTGGAACGAGAAGTATGAACCGCGGCGCATGCAGCCACGTGATCTCGGGACCAATGAGAACGCGCAGGCCGCCATCCTGATCGATTCGAAGCCAGAGAACTACCGTTTGGAGCGGTATCTGACCGACAACCCGACTGGGCTTGAAGGACCTGCGGTCATTCTTCCGGACGGACGAGTGGCGGGAGGAAATTCGCGGCTATCGCGGCTGTCACGCCGCCTAGCGGAGGCCGATGGCCGGGAACTTTCTGCGGCGATCGCGGCGCAATTTCCCAAGTTCGGCATTGCTATGGAGGATCTGTACGACCCTGCCGACCCTTACATTCCTGTCCGCGTTCTCGACGATGTTCCCGAGACGACGCAGGATCTGATCCAGCTGGGCCAGGATCTGAACCGGGATACGATCATGGGCTTCTCTCCAGAGGAGCAGGGCGTGATGAACGCCGACCGTCTAACGCAGGACGATGTAGACCAGATTGCGGCGATGATCGAATCTCTGCCGGGCGAGGCGAGCATCCGCGATGTGCTGCGGTGGCGCGGTCAGCAGGTGATGGACATGATGGTGCGCAGCGGGATCATTCCAGAGAACAAGCGCGCCGAGTTTATGACCCAGACCGGAGAGTTGACGGAGAAGGCGAAGGATGCCTTTGAGTCGGCCATTCTGGGCAAGGTGATCAACGACCCGAATCTGATCGCAACGACACCGCCTTCGATCATGAACAAGGTGGAGCGGACGCTGCCTTCTCTGATGCGTTTGAAGTCTGCCGCACCAGAGTGGGAGATCTCGGACTATCTGAAGGATGCGATGCGGATCTGGAAGCAGATTGACAGCATCCGCCCAAGCCTGAACCTAATCGGCAAAGATTCGGACTCCATCGTCGACAAGTATTTTGAGCCGGAGAAGTTCCCGATGGGGACCGGCCTGATGAGCTTTGGGGAAGAAGAGGTGCGTCCGAAGCCGCATCCGATCACCCATGCCATCGTTCGTGCGCTCGATAAGAAGGCGCTGGACGTGAAGAAGGCCTTCGAGGATTACGCTGCGCCTGCAGAAGGGAAGCAGAGCTTCCTGCTGGCTCCGCCTGAACCGTATCAGGCCTTCAACGACACGATCGGACGGCTGGGCGACAGCGAGGTTCATCCGGTCGACTGGGGTACGGTTCTGCCGGCGACGCCAGAGCAGAAGGCGATTGTCGATCGGGCGATGGAGCCAGAGACGAAACCGAATGCAGAGGAGCAGAAGGCGGCGCAGGAGATGACGATGCCGCCGAATGTGAACATTGCGGCAAAGAATGTCCTCACAGCGGTTCAGGAGGGAACGGTAACGCCTGCAGGCCTGCGCGATCTGTTTGGAGCGAACCCTTCGACCGCAGAGCATGCTGACGCCTTGATGGAGATTCTGGGACGGATCATCCCGAATGCGACCGGAGAATCGCTGAGCGATTTTCTCGGCAAGCATCTGGCGGACGTAAGCGCAGGCGAGGAAGGCGTCGATGCCAAGAAAGGCATGACTCACTTTCTCGACGATGGCCGCGCCATCGTAAAGCTCTTCGAGAAGGCCGATCCGTCTACGGTACTGCATGAGTTTACGCATGTGATGCGTCGGTTCCTGGCGAACGAAGGCGACCGCTATACGCTGGAGAAGTTTGCCGGTGTCGAGCATGGCCTGTGGGATACGACTTCGGAGGAGAAGGTAGCACGCGCCTTTGAGCGTTACATGCACGACGGCGAGGCTCCGCTGGCCGAGCTGCGTGGACTGTTCGAGAAGATGAAGCAGATCTTCCGCGAGATCTACGGCTACATCCGCAACGGCAAGTACCGGATTCCGAAGGAATCGCCGATCAACATCAAACTGTCGAAGGATGTAAAGGCGACGTTTGACCGCTGGTTCGTGGGAGACCGAAAGGAACTGGCTCCAACACCATCGAGTGACCTTAGCGCCTTCACAAAGGAACAGCGTAGTGCTCTGGAGAAGCATATTGCCGGAAAGAAGCTGAAGGGCAAGGAATACGAGGCTCTGGACTCCATTCCGTTCGACAGCCTGCCTTTGGAGTATTTCGCGGAAAACGTTCGTCCGGCCATCGATTACTTCCGGAAGCATCCTGATCTCGACAAGGCTTTGAATGGAGAGACGGGTGTCGATGCAGCTATTGCGGCATGGCGCGAAGTTCCGAAGGAGATCACCAACAGAACGATCAGCGTCAACCGGTTCACCGAGCCGCAGATTGACGAACTGGTCTCGAAGCTGACACAGCGGGAAGCAGAAGAATGGGCGAAATCGGAACATGCCGATTCTCCGACTCGCGACGCACTCGCACGCCGGCTAAAGGAGATGCGCCGCAATGTCGCTTCGTTTACCGCTGCCTTGAGTTCAGGTGCGGAGTGGAGAGATGTTGGGCTGGCCGCGATTCAGGCCCGAGAACTGATCGATGAGCACGCAGGACCACTGGAGATGGCTCCGCCGCCTTCTTCTCTATCGGAGGTGGTGACGCCGGGCGAGAGGGAAGAGGCTGTGCTTCGCGCCAACGGCGGAAACTCCATCGCGGACCGGTTGGCCGAGAGCCGTCTGAAGCGGTTTCCGTCTCTGGATGAGGCGAAGGCCTGGACGATCAACAACCGGGAGAAGTTCCACGGCATCGAGCTTTATGAGCTTCCGAACGGCGAGGCTTTTGCCAACTTCGTCCCGAAGGATGCCAAGACCCTGTTCCAGTCGGCGGAGCCGCAGACGCTGGCCGAGATGATTCGCCGCGTGGAACAGATCAAGGGACTGTTGCAGCGGGAGACCCGACCCGAGGTGCGCGAGCGTATGATGGCAGACATCCGCCGTCTGGACGCGAAGATCGGCGTGCCTTCGGAAATGATTCTGGCTGCAACGCCAGACCAGCCGAAGCCGCTGATTGTTCCCCCTGACCTGCGACCGGAGCCAAAGCCGGGTCAGGTTGAACTTCTGTTTGGAGGAGACCGTGAAAAGACCGACGAATCGCGAAGACTACCTGATGCGGCTGCTGAACTTCCGGAGCGTGGACGAGCTGGAAAAGTGGCTGACCTCCGCGAGCGACCTGCCAGCGATGGAGCAGTTCAAGGAACCGCAGGAGCAGCCGGAGACCGAGGACGAGGAGTACGAGAGTCTGACCGGGGCAGTCTCCGGGCTGTCCGCTCTGCCGCGCTAGCCACCCCGAAGCGCATGCGTGGCGAGGCCACGGTTGCGCCCGAGAAGTGGGCAAAGCGCATGTCCGATCTGGGCATGCCGGAAGGCCTGCCTGCACCCACGGTAAAACTGGACGATGACCTGCAGTCGCTGCTGATCTTCCCCGGACAGGCCGAAGTGGTCGAGTCGACGCTTTCGGCCCTCGATCAGTTCGACGGCACGATCATCGCGACGCCGACCGGAACCGGCAAGAGCTACACGGTGATGGCGACGATCAAGCAGATGATGCGCAGCCAGGGCGCGGAGCGCGTTCTGGTTCTGACCAAGAACGACTCCATCATCAACGGCAAACGCAAGGGCCTGAAGGATATTGGCAAAAACACCTTCAATCTGGAGGTGCAGGACATTCCGAAGAACCTGAAGAAGTCCAACGACGGTATCTATGCGACGACGTATGCGACGTTGCGGAATCGCCCGGACCTCTATCAGGTTCCATGGGATCTGGTGATCTATGACGAGGCCGCAGAGGCGGCGAACTGGCAGAACAGCAAACAGGGACAGGCGGTCCGGTTGCTGAACAATGCCACGGCGAAGGCGGTGTATGTAAGCGCGACGCCGTTTGCGACCGCAGTAGAACTCGGATACATGAGCAAATTGGGCATGTGGGAGTCGGGCAAGTTTCCTGAGTTCGCAAAGCAGTTTGGCGTCTTTGAAAACCGCGACGGAAAACTGGTCGGAGGCAATGAGCCGAAGAAGCTGCTGAAGCTGCGGGAGCAGTTGATCGAGCGCGGCCAGTTTGTGACGCAGGAGAAGTCGATGGAGGGCTTCACGGCGAACTTTGCGCAGGTTCCTTTGTCGCCAGAGCAGCACCAGACGATGAAGGGAATCATTACGGCCATGAAGGAGGCCGCGATGTTCTACGACCTGCAGCAGAAGCCGGAACTGGCGCGCGCGGTGCGCGGCAACATGGCGACCTTCGTGAAGAGCTACCTCGAGCGCATTCGTCTGCCGCAGACGATCGAGGTGGTGAAGAAGATGCGGGATCAGGGATGGAAGGTTCTGATCTTCTCGGAGACCCGCGCCAGCGTAGACAAGATGTACGACTTTCTGAAGGAGGCGGACGAGGCCAGCGGAGGACGGTTGGGGAAGTCGATTCCGCGCCTGCCGGGAGTGTACGAAGAGATCGCCAAGGCCTTCGGCGAAGACCAGGTGGCAAACTTCAGCGGACCCTACAGCCCGAAGCGCGAGGCGGAGAAGGAATCGTTCGACTCTGGAGAGAAGCCGATTCTGTTTGCGACCTACGGTGCCGGTGGCGTTGGAGTGAGCCTGCACGACGACCGTGGAACTTCACCCCGCGCTGCGGTTTATCTGGGACCACCGTGGAGCGGAAAGATGTTCGATCAGGCGATGGGACGCGCATGGCGTTATGGGACCAAGTCGAATGTCTTTGCAACCTTCATGGTGTCGAACGCTGTTCCTGAGACCCGGATGATTCTCACGAAAGTTGCGCCGCGGCTGGAGTCTTTGCGTGCGGCGGTGGAAGGCGTGAGCAATGATCCGATGGTCGAGCGGATGCGGAATCTGGGTTACAACCGCGAAGAGCTTGCCCGGTACGAGATGGGAAGCGGCGGCGACACTCCGGTCGAGGAGATGCTGACGCTCGACGACGAGGTGTCGTTGTCGAACTACAAAGACATGGCGGTCCCGGCTGCGGCGCAGGCCATGCACAAGGGAATGAAGTATCCCGGTCAGGTAGACGATCGCCCGGGTGTGATTCAACTGTTCCAGGCGGATGGGACGGTGATCGTGCCGGATCGCTTCCGTACCCCGGAGGATCGCCGCGCCGAAGGCTTGAATGAAGAGATTGCACAATCGCTGACGGACGGCGGCAGTGTGCCGGGTGTTGGTACCGCACTGAGCGGATACGAAGCAGGAACCCGCAAGCAGATTGCCGATGAGATTGGACCGCAGGTGGCGGATCTGCTGGAAGAGCCGACGCAGGCCGATCCTGCCGCCGTGGCCAGAATCGCCTGGCAGAACGAATTGACGAAGATTGCGGCGGCGAAGGCCGCAGGAGAGATCTTGCCGAACGCCGGAGACGGACCGGCCTGGAATATCCGTACTCCCGGACCTCCTGAGTCGCTGGTTGCCCGTCCAGAGAAGATGGAAGAGAAGACGCCGGTCACGAGAGACGTGCGGCCGCTGAACTGGGTTCTGAGCGGACGCAACAACCTGGTGCGAGTGGCGAGGCAGGCGGGGGTTCCCGAGGTAGGAGTGAAGCTGCGCTGGATGCGAGACGAGTACCAGACGGTACGAGCGAACGTCGCTGGCGACCTGCAGGCGCGGTATATGCGTCTGCTACAGGACAACAAGATTACGCCAAAGGAGAGCCGTGTTCTCTTCATGGTGAAGGAAGGCAAGCTTCCTCCGCCGAACGAACGTATTGCCAAGGCGGTGGAGGATCTAACGAAGCTGACGCTGGACGCGCATCATCTGCTTGCCGCTCGAGGATGGAAGGGTACGTTCCTTGAAGACGGCGAGATGCACCAGTTCGATTTCTCGCAGATGAGCGATGACCCGCGCTATGCGCCGCACAAACACAACCTGAAAGAGAAGATCAGTCTCACCGACACGACGACGGGAAACACGGAAGAGTTCACACTGCAGGATCTTCTGGGCAAGAGTCTTTCGGAGGCGCGGCGGGAACGTATTCTTTCCTCGATCGAGTCGGCGACGGGTACACCTAGAGCGCGGATTGAAGACTGGCTAGACCGCAAGCGTCGCCGGGTGCCTCTGGCTGGCAATCTGGAGAGAGCGCGTCAGGCCGATCTTCCGTTCTACCGGATGGATTCGAATGTCTGGATGGAGTATTTCGAGCAGGTAGGCGAAGCTGTGGCCCGTGCCGATGTGTTCGGTCAGAACCGCGAGAAGCTGGACGCGGAGATTGTGCAGATTCCGAGTGTCAAGGGACGGCAGGTAGTGAGCGGGATCTTCGACGGCGTCCTTTCGAAGCTTCCATGGGATCAGGAACTGGGCAAGTGGTACAGCCGCTGGGGAACGGCGCAGGTGTTGAGCAAGATGACCTTCTCTGCGGCGAAGGTTCCCTTCCACCTGGCGCACACGGCAGTGGTAATGGAGAACATCGGATCGCTGACGAAGAGCCTGTTTCAGGGTGTGACGAATTACGGAGAACTGAAGGAGCGGGCGCTGTTCGCCGGCGTACTGGTGGACCAGATGAAGGCGGGAGCCATGATGGAGCAGGCAGCAGGAGCGAAGGCCGCGAATGCCATGCTGAAGTATGAGGGCTTCCACTGGTTCTACAGCTTTGACCGGATCGTCTCGAATGCGGCCGCACAGAACTGGATGGAACGTTATGCCCTGCCGCGACTCACGAAAGGGGCGAAGTCGGCAGACCATATCCGTACGCAGTTGCGCGAGAAGTTCCTGATGTCGGACAAAGAGATTGATGCGGCAGTAGAGCGGGGACGGTGGTCGCAGGAGGACCTGAACCGCGGCGGAGCTGCACTGACGAACCGGACCCTGTTTACGACCGATCCAACCGAACTGGCTCCAGCGTGGAGAGCGCGTTCGAAGGAGAATGTGCATGAGTCGATCGGAGCAGCTGTCCGCATTGCAACCATCCTGAAGGGTTTCACCTTCAAGACGGCGATGCTGATCAAGGAAGACATCCTAGATGAGGCGAAGCGCGGCAATTATCGTCCGCTGGCGTACGCGATGATGGTTTATCCGGTGATCGGCGAAGCCCTGCAGGCAGCTTCAGCAGCATCGAGAACGGTGCCAGCGGCGCTGACGGGGAACGTTCATCATAACGCGCTGACCAAGTATGCAAGCGACCTTGAGGCTCTGGTGAAGGACCCCGGCGTGGCGAAGCTGCTGCATCGTTACATCGACGATCTCGCGCATGCAACGGCGCTCACCGTGCTTTCGCAGGCGGTGGATACACTCTTCTTCCCGCCGAAGAATAAGCGTTCGGCGCGATTCCGCGTGAACAAACTGGCGCAGGATGAAGTGTCATGGCTGGCCGGACCGTATGCGGATGTGGTGAAGACGGCCGACGCGGCGTATCACGTTCTCGGAGCTCTTACGGTGGAAGAGGGTGAGAAGCGATTCAGCCAGGCGTGGAAGGCAACAGAAGGATGGGCGCGTGAGGAGTTCCCTGCGCTGCGCACGATCTTCCCGGAGAAGAAGGAGCAGAAGCCGCAACTCGCGAAGCCATGAAGAAGAGATATACGAAGCTCGAAACGGCGGAAGATATCGAAGATGTCCGTTCCATGAGGCTGACGATCGAGGAACTGGAACTGATCGATATTCGCCGCGACTACGAGGCCCTTCGCAAGGCTTACTTCAAGGGGATCGCGATGCCACCGGTCGGGCATGTGGGGATTCAGTTCGTCGGCGGCGAGGTTCTGGCAGGTCTGATGGGAACGGGTTCAGAACACGACTATCTGGGGTACTGCGCGAGAAACCTTTCGCCGCATAGCGGACTGATTCTGTTGCGAAAACACGCCGGAAAGGTGCAGACGCGGATGTCGTTGATTCACGAGATGGCGCACATCTCTGCGGAGGTCCAGTTCGGCCGCAGGTCGCATGGCCATGGGAAGCTCTGGCAGGGCGAGATGCGGCGTTTGGCGCTGGCTGGGGCGATGGAGAACTGGTGGTGATTTGACCGTTGCATCTGGTGGCGCTCTATGCCACATTGGAGAAACGGCGCGCTCCCCATCCCTCCCCAGCCCTACGGGAGCGCGATCATGGAATCCATTCTTACTTTTATTCACACTCACCCTGGAACCTCGGCGTTCCTCGGGTATGTCCTCTTTATGGCTATCGTCTCAGGCATGCCAGAGCCGGGGCCTGATTCGTCTGTGGCCTATAAATGGGCCTATCGCACACTTCACATCGTTGCGGTCAATCTGAACTTCTTGTGGCAGAAGAAAGGCCTTCCTGTGCTTCCGGGCCAGACCCTGCAGGCGCAGTCGACGACGGCGCCGGATGGCACGACGCAGTCGGTTGTGACCATGCAGGCGAAAGACCCGAAAGTGGGTGAGTAGCCATGGCCCCCAAGGCGGCACCAGATCAGACGGCGGTTCTGACCGGTCTCATTGCGGAGATGATCGAGACGACTCGGAACGCTTCGGCTGAACTGAGGGCCGATTTTAACCAGAAACATCGGGAGAATCAGGAGGTTCGGGATGCACTACGCGCCCGGGTCGACGATCTTGGCACTCGTCTCTCAGTGGCGGAGACGACGTTGCGCACGATTGTTGGCGATAACACGGGAGATTCAGGATTGCTACACGACATGAAACGGGGCCAGGATCAGATGAAGGAAAGTCTGAGCGAGGCCCGAGAAGAGTTTCGGAGGGGCATGTCGAACATGACAGCCGATCTCCGCGAACTTAAGCAGACCGCTTCCTCTGCGCCTGCAACCCGTGACTGGATGCAGAAGTGGATGGGAGTGGGAGCGTTTGTTGGGATTGTGGCCTCGGTCATTGCTGTTTTGGTTGGAGTACTGACGGTGATTCATTACCTTGCCGCGATGGTTCAGCGGATGCCGGTGAAATAACGATGCCTTACGAGAGCGATGCACAGCGTCGTTGGGCGCATACGGCAGAGGGAATGAAGAAGCTGGGCGGTAAAGCGAAGGTGCGGGAGTGGGACCGCGCCAGTAAGGGGATGAAGCTGCCGATGCACACGCGGAAGAAACACCGTCGTAAGCATGGGCGAACCAAAGGGAGAAAGTGATGACACGCCTGCAATTATTCGGTTGACATAGGCCTGCCTGCAATTTATGGTCGAACGCATGATGTTCTTGTCCAGTTCGCGACTGTATCTCCTCTCCTCATACGGAGCGGGTTGTCGCGTATCCATGAGATAAGAATCTCTCTCAGGTCAGTGATACAGATAACCCCCTCCGACAGCGAATCGGAGGGGGTTTTACTTTGTCTGGCAGTAGGAGAATTGGCAGATCCGGCCGTCTCAAAAGCGGCGATGCATTGCAGGTTCAAGTCCTGCCTGCCAGACCAACAGATTTGAACTTGTAAGTGTTGCTTACAAGTTGTGCGGGTGAGGCGGTATTGGCTGTACGCGCTGGTCTTAGAAACCAGTGGGCTTCGGTCCTGAGAGTTCGAATCTCTCCACCCGTACCAAGAATTGAGGAGAGTGGGCAGGACGGTCAATGCAGCGGTTTGCTAAACCGTACAACCCTTCGCGGTTGAGCTGGTTCGACTCCAGCACTCTCCGCCAAGATGGAAGCGTGGACGAGTTGAGTAAAGTCACCGGTCCCGAAAACCGGCGTGTCTATCGAAAGGTAGCACCGGGGGTTCGATTCCCTCCGCTTCCGCCAATTTTGCCGGTGATGCCCCGTGGGAAGAGGGTAGCGGTCCGTAAAACCGACGCTCGATGAGCACTGCAGGTTCGAACCCTGCCACCGGCACCATAATCTCCCTTCCACAGCTTTCCCTCGTTACAACGGATCTATGCGGTTTTTCGTCGGCCTGCACATTCCCTTTCATGCACAGCACTTCGATGCCGCCTTTATTTCTGTAAACCGGCTACGGAATCGGAAAGGTCCCTTTGCCGTAAAGGACTGGATTATGGATTCTGGCGCATTCACTGAGATTCACACACATGGCCGTTACCGGCACAGCGTCGATGAATACGCAGCTCAAATCCGACGATGGAGGTCCAACGGTAATCTGCTGGCTGCCGTGGCGCAGGATTATATGTGTGAGCCTTTTATCCTCGAACGTACTGGCATGACCGTAGAAGAGCATCAGGGGCTCACGATTGAGCGATATGACGCACTCACAGCTGCCGAAACCGGAGTTTACATCATGCCCGTCCTGCAGGGTTATGAGCCAGAAGAGTACGTCAACCATATTCGGCAGTATGGAAGCCGATTGACGAAGGGGATGTGGGTGGGGGTCGGTTCGGTCTGCAAGCGCAACAGCAACGTACGCTCGATTGAGGCGGTTTTGCTGGCGATCCATCGCGAACGTCCAGATCTGCGACTACACGGATTCGGCGTGAAGACGACAGCCCTCAGTTCAGGCCTGGTGCAGCATCTTCTCCATACTGCGGACTCTATGGCATGGAGCTTCGCAGCCCGACGCGAGGGAAGAAATGGAAATGACTGGCGGGAAGCACGGAAGTGGAGTGCGAAGATTACCGACAGACCAGTTCAGTTGATCCTCGAATGTACATAAACATCGTTATCGGACTTAAAATTGCAGGCGAGATGAAGAATTAAAACTGCAGGCGAGACTTCCCCTGATTTTCACAATTTGCAGGCGGGAGCAAATGGTCTATGAATAGGGATGCAGGCTGTGTGTTGGGACGGCCTTAGGCAACGCCGGCCCCACGGGAGAGCCAGTCTGCTGATTCCTGAAGCGTGTCCGGTGGAGGGTAGCACCCCTCCCTCCGCCACAGGCTCAGGGGAAGTAGGAGGGGTGGCATGGTGCTACGCGAGATGCGTGGACAGGGTGAGACTTCCTTCCCGGATGAAACACCGCCCCTCAAAAAACTCACTTCCCTTCCCTTGCCTGCTGCTGCTTCCGTTCATAGTCGATCAGTTCCAGTTCCGCCTTACGCCGGGCGGATTCGCTGGCCCTGGGATCATCGAGAACCCTACGGCAGGCCTGCTTCATCAGTTCGAACAGTTGAATGAGGTCCTCGTCCTTGCGCTTCTGTTCTTCCTGTTCGATCCGCAGAGCCTCAGCGCGGCGCTGGCGAAAGGCCTCGAAGGTTTGACCTGCCAGACACTGCGGAACCGCAGAGAGTAGAAATCCTGTGGGATTATGGATGTTGCGGTTGAAACGGATGAACTCCCGCTTCTCCACAATGAAGTAAAGGATTTCGCTGGTCGTGGCATCGGGCCGGATGGCAAGGCAATCCTGCAGCAACTTCTGAACCGCAGCCTCATCGACAATCCAGTACAGGTTCAACTCTTTAGCTATGGACGTAATGTCTACAGGGTACGTATCGTCTACAGGAGACTTTATGTCCATTGTGGACGAAACCTGTGTCACTTCCCTTCCCTTCCCCAGTTCCAGAATCTCCCCTTGGACCGTAACAAAGACGACACCCGGCCCACGAACGATATATTCCAAACCGCGTTCCTTCCTCCGGTCCAGAATCTCTTTGTAGGAGAAGACGCGATAGAGTTTCGGAATCAGGTCGCCGCTGTGATGTTTCTCGAGCAGATCGATTGCCAGCTTCTCTTCCAACGCGGCGATGATGCGGCTGACGGTCTTGCGGCTGAGCCGTGCCTGATCGGCGATCTCCCGATATCCCATGCGAACGGTACGGTTCTCAGGTGTCGTACGTTTCCAGAGAATCTGATAGACGGACTCCTCCGAGGTGGTGTGACCGTCCTGCGCAACCCGGCAGCGAACGATCTTGCGGTTCTGGGTTGGAACCTTACCCAACGCGATGCGCAGGCTTCGTTGCGCTGAGTATACAGGGGACGTAATGTCTACAGGGGACGTTTCGTGCTCAGGTGACGTACCGTCCTCAAGGGACACGTCGTACCCTGTTAGCGCATCGTCCTCTGTAGACGTAATGTCCATAGGGTCGATCACGTCCGCAGGGGACGTCATGTCCACAGGAGACGTTTCGTACTCAGGGGTCGTTTCATGCTTAGGGGACGTTTCGTCGCCTCGCGACATTACGTTTACAGGTGACGTTATGTCCACAGGGGTCATTACGACCACAGGGGACGACGTGGGAGGAGTGGACGTAATGTCTACAGGGGACTTCGCGACCACTATGGACAGGTCGGGGTAGTGACCTTTGCGAATATCCTCCGGGGGAATGTCGAGGAAGGAGGTCATGCCCCGCAGGGCAGAGGAGTCTGCCATCTCCCTCCAGTCGAGAGGTTCGAGTTTCTTCCGTTTAGGCTGGGTTGCCATTCACCTAGTCCTTGATGTTGGTCAGAAGCTCTGCAGCGACCGTTTTGTAATCCTCGATGGCCTTGCACTTCGGGTCATAATCGACGAGGAACTCGCCGGCGCGGGCGGCTTTGGCAACGGTCTGATCGGTGCGGATGGGCGTGTGGAGGGGAATCGACATGCCCTGCGAAAGACCGTTGAGGCTGTCGAGAACCATGGAGGTCATGGCGAGGCGGCGATCCACCATCACCGGAAGCAGGCCGACCGTCTTGATGTTCGACTTCAGGAGGTTGTTCAGGGACTTGGCCGCTTCGATGGAGGCCATCGCTCCCTGAAAGGAGAGGGTATCCATGCCGATCGGGATCAAGACCTGTTCGGTGTAGACCATGGAGCAGGTCTGCAGCAGGGTAATCGAAGGGCTTACGTCGATCAGGACGATGTCGTAAGCGCCGTCGACGGCGGAGAAGACCTGATCGAAGGTATGTTCGCGGGCGACCTGTCCCATGAGAATGGTTTCGACCTTCGTGGTCTCGCGGCTGGAGCAGATGACATCGATGTTTTCCCGGACCTTGACGATACAGTCCTCGAACCGCATCTTGTCGATGATGAAGTTGTACAGGGTGCGTTCCGGCTTGAGTTTGAGAATGGTCGAGACCGAACCCTGCGGGTCGGTGTCGATGATGAGAACTCGCTTGCCGAGATCGGCAAACTCCCGAGCCAGCGTGGTGGTGGTCGTGGTCTTCGAGACCCCGCCGCGCTGGTTGGATACGACGATGCGGATCATAGTTTCTCCTTTTGAATGATCTGGCGAAGGACGGCAACCTCTTCGGGGGTCCAGAGGCGGTAGTTGTTGGTGGGATCGCGTTTTGGCTCCGGGAGAGATCCGGTGGCCAGACGGCGGCGAAGGGTTCTTTCGGACAGGCCAACGAGTTCGGCGACCTCGGCCATGCGGAGCGTAGCGATTTTGCGTTCCTGTTTTCGTGGACTCATAGGAAGGGGAGAGACCCTCTTTGTGGAAAGTATCACGAAGAGCCTGCCAAAGGTACAAACCTATGACAAATCGGTACCAGACTTGTTAATCGCAAAAAAGAGAGAGAACGTCGTCGTCGTTTGTCTGTCCTGTTAATTCTCTAAAACCATGTCCTCAACTCTTCTAAGAAGAAGTTCTCTTAATTAACGATGGACGTAACGTCACCAGTTCCTGCGGACGTTATGTCCCTACCCCTGACAACGAAACGTCGGCAGCCCTCTGGACATAACGACAACAGGATACAGAGGACGTATCGTCCCCTGTGGACATTACGTCTCTGGGGACAGAACGTTTCCACAAAAAGGCGTGCCGAAAGTGATTCTCGTTTCCACAGGGAAGGGAATTGCGTTCCGCCTGCAATTTTTGCAGGATGGGATGGCGGGGGTTGCAGTTGACAGCCAGGTCTCATAAGCCCGGACAGGTAGGTGCAAATCCTGTCCCCGCAACCAAAGGCCATGAACGACCTGCCGAAGTCTCTCAAACTCGCCATTGCCGTGGACCTCAGAATCCTTCTTGTTCTGAAGTGGATTCTGGACTGGATGAACGATTGGCTCAGCCTTTCCAGGTCCAAGGTAGAGGTCGGCACGATCTGGATCTACGGGGTGACTAACGTATATTCGGTCTGGCCTTCCCGTCACCTCGGCATCCTTCTCGCCCTCACCGGATTGATGACGTTCATGATGTGGAACTGGCACCGTCAGCCGAAGGCGGCGCGAAGCGTGATTCATTGGGGAGTGGGAGGGATCTTAGGACGAATCGCCGCGTTGATCCTATTCGGCTTCTCGGCAGCCGTCGTTCTCTGTACTCCACCCCATCATTGGTTGCAGGACAGTGCGGGCGCGATCAGCATGATTTCGTACGTTCTCTTTCTATACATTCTTGCGTTGCCAGACGACGATGGCCAACGAGGCAAGAAGCGAAAGATGGCGATCACGAAGTTGAAGGAGCTCTTCGGAACTTCATGGATTCCGCAACCGGTAGCCGTACCGCAGTGAGGGAGAAACGATGCAACATTACACCAATCATTTTGAGCCTGACGCAAACAGCCGACCGGGGATCTATCTCGGAGTGACGAAGAATGGCGACCGTTATTTTCCCATCGTTACAGTCGTGTATCCACAGGAAATGCGGGAGAAGGGTTTTCCAGCCTTCCAGACCGGCAAGGTGAAGGATCACCCCGGTTCCGAGGACCTGATGGAGATGGAGGCGTATGTGCGTGGCGAACTCACCGAAAAAGTTCGGGACATGATGGGCGAACATTTTGGCGGTATCTCGGAGCTGCAACCGACAGGGGCGGCGTAATGAGTGCGATTGGCGATTTCAAGAGGATTGAACTGCGTGTATCGCAGCTGAAAGATACGCTCAAGTGGTATGCGTATCTGGAGATCTTTCCACGCAACGGAGGAGAGTCGGAGATCCGCGTCTGTGGAGATACCTTCGACACAGAGGAGGAGATGAAAGCCTACCTGAAGCGGGAAAAGATCGAAGAAAAACTGCGCATGTTGGCCCAACTCCAGAAGGCAACGGACATTCTCGAGAACGTGGTTGCATCCATGGAAAAGCAGGACGAACACAAGTCTGATCCTGATTACCCGAAGGACGTGAGCTGCGCACGGTTCGAAGAGGTCGACGGAAAACGTGTCTTCTGCCGTAAACCGGGTGTGTGGTATCTGAAAGACCGCGAAGAGTTCGGATGCGCGGAGTGTGTGCAGAAGTATCTGGACGAGTATCCAGATCAGGCGCACCGTTTTACGAGAGTGAACTGATGGACGCGATCGATCTCAAGACCCTCGACAACATCATGATCGGCGGCTATCAGGACGACGATGGGCAGTGGTGCGTAACCGTCTTGCTCAATAAGAAGGATGGATCGCAGGATATCCGAAGGATCAAACAAAAATTCTCTTCAAGGGAAGAGGCCTATCAGTATGCTCACGACGAAGTGATGCCGCAACTGCAACGCATGGGTGTTCTCCATGTGATTGATGTGAAGGCTCTCGAAAAACAGAAGATGGACTATCTGAACGACCCGGATCGACCGCAGGGACTGCGATGCGGAGCCTACGAAGTGGAAGGAAAGAGAAAGGTCTTTTGCGGAAAGCCATCCGTGTGGTCGCTGGAACCAAAGGTTCCGATCTCATTCTGCGACGAACATCACGCGGAGTTTCTGGCGGAGTTTCCAGACCATAAAGACAAGTTTTCACGGATTCAGTAAAACCGGTGTTGACAAAAATTGCAGGCGCATGAGAGCCTGCAAACAGATTATGAAGCTGACCACGACAATGCGCTTTACCCATCCAGCAGCCGCGGCACAACCGCAGCGCCAGGGTAATCGTACGCGCCTGTCGGGTCTCTTCCTCTGATCGAAAGCTATTTTCGAAGAAGCGATGAAAGACCCTCCGGCGCAACAATCCGGGGGGTTTTTCTTTTGCGATGTGCGATAGCTCAAAGGGCAGAGCGCGGAGCTGTTAACTCCGGAGGTGTGGGTTCGAGACCTACTCGCACAGCCAGTTCAGACTCTCAGTGAGTCGTTGGAAGCAGATGTTTGACAACCGAAAGACGAGGACGTTCCCGATTCGTTCAACTGGCAGGACAGCTGATTCTGAATCAGTCAATGGTGGTTCGAATCCATCATCGGGAACCAGAGGCTTACGGAGGATGTAGCTCAGTGGCAGAGCGTCCGGCCGAGGGCCGGGAGGACGGCGGTTCGAATCCGCCCATTCTTCCACTTGATCGCCAGTCGTTCAATGGCAGGACGTGGGGTTTTGGTCCCTGAGATTGGGGTTCGAGTCCCTGCTGGCGATCCAAACTGATTTTCACAAAGCGGATGTGGTGTAGTGGGAACACGGTGCCTTGCCAGGGCGCAGTCATGGGTTCAAGCCCCATCATCCGCTCCATTGCCGATGTAGCTCAGATGGCTTAGAGCAGCGGTTTCGTAAACCGCAGGTCGCCGGTTCGATTCCGGCCATCGGCTCCACAAAATTATGAAAGAAAGGAGGCGTTATGCGAGATGCGACGAAGTCAGCTGTTCTTCAACTCAATCATGCATTCGAGCCGATGTCGTTTACTTCTGTACGTCGTGCTGTGGCTCTTGTGATCAAGGGCAAGGCGATGATCGTAGAAGATCTTGATCGCGAGGTTCATCCCGGCATTCCGCTTCCTGCAGTGATCCGTTTACGGCACTATCGGTATCTGCCGACCCGGATGCAGACGCTTTCGCGCAAGAACCTTTTGCTGCGCGACCGGCATACCTGCCAGTACTGCAATACGAGATTTCCCCCGGCCGAACTGACGCTGGATCATGTGATTCCGCGGTCGAAGGGAGGTCCGAATACCTGGTCGAATCTGGTGGCCTGCTGCGGACCCTGCAACCGGAAGAAGGCGGACAAGACGCTCGAGGAGAGCGGTCTGACGCTCTACCGGAGGCCGAGGGCGGTGACGATTCATACGGGACGGTTTCTGCTGCGGTCGATCGGTGTTGACGACCCTAAGTGGAAGCGATATCTGTACACAGAAAGCGACGAAGCCTACGTAGCTCGCTAGGGAGAGCGCAGTCTTGGTAAGACTGAGGCGGCGTGTTCGAATCACGCAGTAGGCTCCAACAAGCGTACCTCAACAGGACAGACTGCAGAAGTCCGAGCGGGTGAAAGGCCCGACACATTTCGCACGGATGGCTCAATGGCACAGCAGCGGTTTTGTAAACCGCCATTCTGAGAGTTCAAGTCTCTCTCCGTGCTCCATCTCTGGCGTAAATGCCTGAGTGAATCCGGCAAACCGGAAGGCCCATGAAAGTTGGGCTCCAGTTGTGGAGGGATTGGCCGAGCGGCGAGGCACCGGATTGTGGCTCCGGTTACACGAGTTCGAATCTCGTATCTCTCCCCAAAAGACGCTGTGCGGCTTTGCCGTACGGCACCCCCGCTGTTTGTGAGTCCAAAGGGCTGTGACACGGCCAGCCACACGGCGGCGGGGGCTTCAGGATCGTTCGATCAGCAGGGGGAGTTCGCCTGCCGGAACTGTTCGAACTGGTTGCATTCCTCGCAAGTATCGGGATTGCTCCCTTCTTTAGCGCCGCAGGTACCGCAGCGGGGAGTTTTCATCCAGAGGCGGAAAGCTTCACGGAACGAACGCAGAAGTCGTGGCATACAGGAGGCAGGCAAGCCTTTCATGAAATAAATAACTGCAAGGGGAACCCAGATAAAGATACATGGGTTGACGAAATTTGTGGAAAGAAATTACCAAACGGGCGCGTGGTGCTAACGGGAACACATCGGTTTTGCACTCCGAAGTTGAGGGTTCGACTCCCTCCGTGTCCACCAATTCAGGGCCGGTCAGCTTGGATGAGCGATGCGCGCTATGCGGGTTCGAGTCCCGTCCTGTCCACCAGTTTTGAAAGAAAGGAGGTCCGCCATGCATTAGGTGCCAAGGACACCGAACCATGAGCAGATCGTACCGGAAGCCGTACTCGGCCATTACAGGAACCTCGAGTGCGAAAAGTGACAAGCGCCTTGCAGCAAGAGGCGTACGCCGGAAACAAAACCAATGGCTAAGAACTACACATGATGTCGAAGGACTCGCACCCCATCGTTACGAATGCAGCTGGAATGAGACTTACTGCTGGAAGCGGGATGGAAGCCAGATGTACTGGGGCGGAATGCGTAGTCGATGGTTTGGCAATCAGAAGTGGATCGACAGCCTGAAGAGGAAGTAAGGAAGCGATGGCCAAAGACTACAGCTTTACGCTTAGCCGGGAAGAGTTCGCCGATGCATGTACCAATATCTTTCACGATCATTCAATCCAGATCGATCCTACGGCCGCATCGGGCGAACTCGACGCCTTCGGAGCGAAGGGCAAATGGAAGTTCGATGACACAGACAATCAACTGCTGATTTCGGTGGATTCCAAGCCCTTCTTCGTGTCATGGAATCTTGTTGAATCCATGCTCGATCGGTATTTTGCGAATAGGTCTGCCTGAGTAGCTGATGTGGTCTTAGCGGTGGTCTGAAAAACCACAGATCTCAGTTCGATTCTGAGCTCAGGCACCATATACAAGGTCTTATAAAGTTTCGGCGTGTAGCGCAGCCTGGCTTCAGCGCACCTGCCTTGGGAGCAGGGGGTCGGGGGTTCGAATCCCTCCACGCCGACCATTTTGGGGATGTAGCTCAGTTGGATTCAGAGCGCCGGTCTACGAAACCGGAGGTCGCAGGTTCGAGTCCTGCCATCCCCACCATACTCTGTTAAAATCCTTCTCGGGTGATGCGCGGTACGCAAGACATTCTGATGGACCTGATCCAGGCGATGCACGCGCATCCCGAGGAGATGACTGTGGTCCAGATCGGCCGCTGGGTGGCACGGATTCAGTCGTTGCTGCATGAGCTGCGCCGATCGGAAGATCGAAGAAAGAGAAGATGTGAAGCTACTTCCAAAAGTCCTCGTCGACGACACGATGCCACCGAATGAGATTCGGTTTATCAGCTACCGCCGCAATGCGGACGGGCAGCTGGAGGCGGTGAGTGTCCGGTTGGTGAACGTCGGTCTGCCGGAAAAAACTGCAGACGAAGAATAAATTGCAGGCACACAGG